>Ga0256840_1000069_pt1 | contig 84064 bp, 76 predicted proteins | sample 355202metaG_FD_185969 | JGI IMG/M metagenome (GOLD analysis project Ga0256840, IMG submission 185969) | Hydrothermal vent microbial communities from Mid Atlantic Ridge, Atlantic Ocean - 355-202 | ecosystem: Environmental > Aquatic > Marine > Hydrothermal vents | place: Atlantic Ocean: Mid... | reverse complement strand
CATTCCGCTTTGCGGGCGAGGAGGATCTCATCTCCCTTGATCACCAGTCCAATAACGCAGGGGTGAATGCGTGGAAAATGATGTTTATTACAAGCCAGACACTCTTTTCCCCATTCACCAGGGAGTCTAGTCAGTTTTTCCCCACAGTTTCCACAATATTGACTGCCCTGTTCCCAATGGAGAATCATTTGTCCCACGCCAGCCAGTGAAAGTAATGCCACTGATAGTTTTGACTCCGTTGCTCGAAGTGGCTGTCTTTGTAGTTGCAGTGGACATTCCATCTCTTTTGGGATATCCAATAATCGGCACGGTTGCCCTTGCCATTGACCGATGTACAGGGGAGGGGATGTCGTGGTTGAAAAAGGGGAATCTCCTCCCGGGAGTGTTTGTATTTGCTCTGTGCTGACGGTCAACAGGTTCATCCCTTGTAGTGGCAGCCACACCCCATCACCCCCCGGATCCCGATCTGGAGTCTCCGGCAGGAAATATTTATCCAGACTGGCTCGATTAAAAGGGAGATCAACAGGAGTCGGGTAATCATCAGGGAGAGTCATTTTCATGATTTAGCTCTATCTGAAACGGCATAACGTAACAGGGCAATCTGGGTTTTTGCATCGGTGATTGTTCCGCTAGAGATCATCTCTAACGCTTCATCCAGAGTGACAATCAGCGGTTCAATAAATTCATCCGGCTCATGGGCGGTCTGCCTTTGTTCCAGCTCAGTTGCAATAAATAGATAAATCTGCTCATTACAAAACCCGACACTACTGTAGACAAATCCCAATGATTCAAGCTGCTGCGGTCGATAGCCAACTTCCTCTTCCAGTTCCCGTTCAACGCAACCAGCGGCATCTTCTCCAACTTCTAACCGACCAGCTGGAATTTCATAGATATAGTCTCGTGCAGCAGGGCGAAATTGACGGATCAACAGTAAGCGTCCATCGTCGAGAATTGGTAGCGCAGCAGCTCCACCGGGATGTCGAATGATTTCAAAGCCTGACTCTCTGTTGTCTGGCATTTTGTGGACTTCATGCGCCAGATCAAGGATGCGACCATGATATAAGATTTCTTCTTTAATGATACTCAAAAGGTGAATCCTTTCGGGATACTGAATACAAAATGAATAGGTTTATGAGTTTATATGGCATTAGCAATCCAGCTGTTGCTGGAGAAATCTTTGCAGAGAACTATGATCACCACGATGTTCACAGGGCCATTCCGGGCCATCTCGATCAACCAGCCAGGTATCGACCAAAAAGGTTTTCATCCCAATAGCGACAGCTGCCATGTCGTGATTGCTATCATTACCGACCATCAGGCAATTTTCTGGTGCAATGCCAATTTTATTGGCAATTGCCTGAAAATAACCGGCATGGGGTTTACAATAATGACTGTTTTCATAACTGGTCAGATAGGTGAAAGAATCTTCTTTCAGTTTCGCCCATTTCATCCGTGCCTGAATCATGAATTTCGGGAAGACTGGATTGGTTGCCAAAACGAGAGGTACCCCGCTTTTTTGACAATCATTGACGATTTGTCTCGCCAACGGGATGGGCTGAATAAACTGCTGTAGTCTATCCAGTCCAGTCTCTTTCAAGTGGGTCAGACTTTCATCTATTATCGAATCAGGGAGTGCTAGCTCCTGTTGCATTCTTGCATAAACGCGTTCTTCATTTGTCATCGATCCATCACCTTCAATATGAATCAAGTCATAGATGATTCCAAGTAAAGTTTTTTCAAACTTTTTTGGTTTGACCCTGTCAGCACAGTACGCAGAAAGACTTTGGATATACTGTGAAATAAAATCTTTCATCTGCCCTCGCAGCAGGGTTCCATCAAGATCAAATAGCACAGCTTTAATGGTATTATTTTGCTCTTGTTCTGGCATACAACTCCTTGGTTTCTGGAATTTCCAAAAATATCTTTTACCATAGTCTGTAAAAGAGCGTCCAATGTCAGCCAGGAAAACTTGACTGTTATGTCAATGGACGTTAAAAGTTAAACGAAACTGTCATCAGAGGATAGCAATGAACGAATTTAGAACTGAAGTCAAGGAGTTACAGATTGGACAGAAGATCCGCGAGCTCAGGCAGAAACAGCGGATGACTTTGCAGGATCTTTCTCAGGTGACGGAGCTATCCAAGCCGTTGTTGTCACAGGTTGAAAATGATCAGGTGATTCCGCCATTGGCAACCCTTCTGCGTGTAGCTAAAGCCCTTAGAGTGCCGCTGCAAACTTTTTTTGAAGAAGAAGACAATACCCAAAAGTGTCTGGTTGTCAGGGCTGATGATGCGGAGCGGATGAATCGTGGCCCCAGTCATGGTGGCGCTCCTCAACCCTATTTTTATCATTCTCTGGCTTATGGAAAAAAACACAAACACATGGAGCCTTTTCTGGTTGAGTTTGACCCGGCTCAGACCGATCAGTCCCAACCGGTGCGACATGCGGGAGAAGAATTTTTCTACATTCTGGAGGGACAGGTTGAGTTGATGCATGGGGCAGAAACCTATATTTTAAATGCTGGGGATTCTGTGTACTGGGATTCCAATGAACCGCATCGTTTGCGAGCCTTGGGGACTCAAGTTGCCCATGGAATTGCAGTTCTTTATCCCAGAAACTAAACTTTCAAAATTGTTTCCGATTAGTACTAAATCTTCCGCTGTATAAAATTCCTTCTCCCCGGCGCGGGAGAGGTAGGGAGAGGGGCGAATAGTAACAATCCACCCCCATCCCAACCTTCCCCTCTCAAGAGGGAAGGGGCAATATTCCAAAACACGCGATCTAAGCGGAAGATTAGTTTTAATCAGTAAATTGTTTGTTATGCTTATAAATAACTCTATTTTTTAAATCTATTCCAGGCAACAATTGATGAGGAGGTTCTATGGCGAAAATTGGTATTATCCTTTCTGGTTGTGGTGTCTACGATGGTAGTGAAATTCATGAAGCTGTTATTACTTTGTTGGCTCTCGATCGCGCAGGGGCAGAAGTTGTTATGATGGCTCCCAATATGGAACAGGCTGTCATCAACCACTTGACTGGTGAACCCGTCGAGGGCGCCATCCGTAACGTTCTGGAAGAATCAGCACGGATTGCGCGTGGTAACATCAGTGATATTGCCGCAGTTAACGCTGCTGATTTGGATGCACTGTTTATTCCCGGTGGTTTTGGAGCAGCAAAAAATCTCTGTGATTTTGCTTTTAAAGGTTCTGATTGTGACGTGCATCCTGATGTGGCTCGGCTCATCCAGGATATTGTTGCCGCCAGGAAACCTCTGGCAGCAGTGTGTATCGCTCCGGCACTGGTCGCCAAGGTTCTTGGTGATGATAAGCTGAATCCCCAGGTGACAATTGGCACCGATGCAGAGACCGCAGGAGCCCTCTCTTCAATGGGAGCAACGCATTTGTCCTGTCCGGTCAATGAATTTATTATTGATAAAGAAAACAAGATTATTACCTCTCCAGCTTATATGCTTGCTGGCAGCATTAGCGAAGCGGCAGAAGGGATTGAAAAGACGGTCGATGCGCTTATGGAGATGCTTGATTGAGTCGATCCTAAATAAAGTAAAAAAGTAAAACGCGTGGAAATCAGTATTGTAATGATAAACCAAAACTGCTAAGTTTCATCCGGTTTCATTTAACTTTTAAAACAAGGAGGCTCCAAATGCAAAAATATGTATGTATCGTCTGTGGTTACGTTTATGATCCTGCTGAGGGTGATCCCGATAATGGTATTGAGCCGGGAACCAGTTTTGAAAATATTCCAGAAGATTGGGTCTGCCCACTCTGTGGAGTTCCTAAGTCTGACTTTGAACCCGCATAGTTTTAGTTGTTTTTAAGATCAATCCCAAGGCTCGATTGTTTATTCAATCGAGCCTTGTTTGGTTTGATCGCGAAATATTATTTTTATTTTCCCCCGCAATTAGAATCGGTAGATCGGGAACAAAATGATGAAAAAGAACCAGATTCGCAAGCCTGACTGGCTTAAAGTTAAATTTCCTGCAGGTGAGAACTATACCAGAATTGATCGTTATCATCGTCTTCATGGTCTCAACTCTGTTTGCCGTAGTGCCGCTTGTCCAAATCAGGGAGAGTGTTGGAGTCAAGGAACGGCAACCTTTATGATTCTTGGAACTATCTGTAGTCGCCACTGCCGTTTCTGTAATGTTGCTAGCGGTCACCTTGATACGCCTGACCCTGAAGAACCATCCAAGGTGGCAAAGGCTATCTATGAGCTGGAACTCAATCATGCGGTGATCACTACGGTGACCCGGGATGATCTTGCCGATGGCGGGGCAAGTCAGTTTGTCGAATTAATCAGAGAAATCCGTAAATTGACCAGTGAATGCCGGATTGAATTGCTGATTTCAGACCTTCAGGGCAATTGGGTCGCTCTTGCCAGTATTCTTGCAGAAAAACCGGATATTCTCGGACATAATGTCGAGACCGTTCCGCGACTCTACGCGCAGGTACGTCCGGAGGCTGAATATCGGCGCAGCTTGTCTCTGCTGGCAGAGGTTCATCGGCAGAACTCAGAAATTATTACCAAGTCCGGACTGATGCTGGGGATGGGGGAAACTGCGGAGGAGGTTCTTCAGGTTATGGACGATCTGCGTGAGCATGATTGTCAGTTGCTGACATTGGGACAATATCTGGCTCCATCGCGTAACCATTTTCCAGTGCAGCGTTATGTGCCACCACAAGAATTTTCTGAATATGCCGAAAAGGGGCTTGACCTGGGTTTTACTCATGTTGAGGCGGGGCCATTGGTGCGCTCTTCGTATCATGCAGAAGAGCAATACCATTCCAGCAAAAGAGATTTCCATGGATAACTTCACCCTGGTTCGTCCAGAACATTTAAATCACCATGGCTATCTATTTGGTGGTGTGATGCTGAAATGGGTCGATGAAAATGCCTGGATGGCAGCTTCACGGGAATATTCTGGTTGTAACCTGGTCACTGTCGGGATGGATGCCTGTCGTTTCAAATATCGGGTCGAGAATGGTTCTATCCTTCGCTTTCATATCGAAAAAATTAACCAGGGGAAAACCTCTGCAACCTATAGTGTGGTTGTTTTCGCCGATGCACCGGGTGCCTCTGAAGAAAAAGAGGTCTTCAGTATTTCAGTGACTTTTGTGCGGTTGAATAAGGCTGGCCGCCCTTGCGGATTGAACATTGTGGAAGAATAAGCAAGATCCATTATCAATGGTGAATCGATAATGGGCTTCGACTGAAGGTGATTGATCTCAGCCCTTAACGTCGAGATTCAGCCCTTTTCCAGTCTGTTCAGCTATCTCTAACCGTTGCTGTTCCGCGGTTTGCATTTGTTCGGTTTTTTCCAGAGTTTTGGTTAGAACATCAAAACCTGATTGAGTCTTATTGGTTGACATCGCTTGAGCTGCAAAACTCATAGAGCCAGAGACATCCATATTATGCTCCTTTCATTTGTTTGCTAACAAACCCAATCTAGCAGTTAATCCTATACCGAGTCAAGTATTTGTTTGCTTGTTTTAATTAAGAAGAATTATTTCTTTCTATCTCCTTTATTTTGCTGTCATTATTGCGGCAAACAGACGACTGCTTTATACTATTTATGTTTTTCTGCTGAGTCCTTCATCCAACAATGAATTGTGAGCCCAAAATGAGCGTTATTGATCATGTCAGTTCCGAATGGATAGAAACTCAATATCAGATTTTTAAAGAGGATCCTCTCCAGCTTTCCGCAGAGTGGCGATCTTTTTTTCAGGGGTATGAACTGGGTATGGAAACGGAAGACTCTCTTGGCCCTGATCCCAAGCCTGCGGCTGTTCAATCTATGATCCGTCGTTATCGTGATATTGGTCATTTTTATGCTTGTGTTGATCCCTTAACTCCCTGTGAGCTGGATCATCCCCAGCTCCGGATTTCTAAATTTGGTCTGGAGGACAAAGATCTGCAACGGACCTTTGCCCCCAATAGCTTTATTCTCCAGGAAGCATCCCTCAAAGAGATTGTTGATGTTTTAAAGCAGACCTACTGTCGTTCTCTCGGTCTGGAATTCATGCATCTCCCCCTTCTTGAGGAACGGGAGTGGTTACAACAAAAAGCAGAAGAATCTCGCAACCATTCTAACCTGAGTCGTGAAAAGAAGCTTGCGACGATGAAAATACTTCTTCAGGCCACCAAATTTGAATCTTTTTTACACCGTAAATTTGTCGGACAAAAACGGTTTTCTCTCGAAGGGGCAGAATCGGTAATTCCCCTTCTTGATCATCTGATTGAAAAAGCGGCAGAGCTGTCGATGCAGCACGTTGTTATTGGCATGTCTCATCGGGGACGGCTCAATGTCCTGGTCAATATTTTCAAAAAACCACTGGAAAACATGTTTGCTGAGTTTGCTGACAATGCAGGATGTAAGATTGTTGGCGAGGGAGATGTCAAATATCATAAAGGATATTCTACTGACCGCTGTTTTACTGACGGTTGTGTCCATCTCTCTCTTGCTTCCAATCCCAGCCATCTGGAAGCGGTAAACCCGGTTGTTGAAGGAAAATGTCGCGCTCGGCAGGATCGAATCGAAGGGGATGGTGAGCAGTTGGTCATGCCCCTGCTAATTCACGGGGATGCAGCATTTGCCGGTCAGGGGGTGGTCGCTGAAACCCTCAACTTATCCCAGCTTGCTGGCTATAAGACCGGTGGTACCTTGCACCTGGTGGTCAATAATCAAATCGGGTTTACGACTATGCCTGTTGATGCCCGTTCCACCTGTTATTCTACCGATATTGCCAAAATGTTGATGGCGCCGATCTTCCATGTTCACGGGGACGATCCTGAAGCGCTGATCCAGGCAGCAACAATGGCAATTGAGTTTCGGCAGAAATTCCGCAAGGATGTTGTTATTGAAGTGATCTGTTATCGCAGATATGGTCACAATGAAGGGGATGAACCATTTTTTACCCAGCCGCTGATGTACGAAAAGATTCGCAACCATCCATTGACGGCCGATATCTATAAAACCCAACTGCTCCTGGAAGGTTTCTCCGAAAAAGAGATTCAATCGATTGCGGATGAAGTTGATCAAGATCTGGAAGAGGCGTTGAGCCATGAGGTCTGTCCGCTCCACGAGGAATTTATGCAACAGTGGGCGCATGTTTCTCGGCAATTCAGCTTTGATCCGATTGAAACGGGTGTTGATAAAAAAACCTTGCAACAACTGATTGATTCTCTGACCACTGTCCCGAATAATTTTTCGCCCCATCGAAAAATAATATCGCTACTTAAAAAACGGCATAAGGCTGTTGCGGAAGAGACAAGTATTGACTGGGGAACCGGTGAAGCTCTGGCCATGGCAAGTCTGGTCAATGAGGGAACCTCGATCCGGCTGTCGGGGCAGGATTCCCGGCGTGGCACTTTCAATCACCGTCACGCAACTTTGTACGATATCACAACCGGTAAGGAATATACTCCCTTGGCTGATATTGCCAGGGAGGCTGGCTGCCGATTTGATGTCTTCAACAGTATGCTGTCAGAAATGGCAGTGCTTGGCTTTGATTACGGTTATGCGGTGGAAACTCCAGATGATCTGACTATATGGGAAGCTCAGTTTGGTGATTTTGCTAACGGGGCTCAGGTTATTATCGACCAGTTCATCGCCAGCAGTCAGGCCAAATGGGATCGTCCGTGCGGTATTACGATGTTTCTCCCTCATGGTTACGAAGGGCAGGGTCCGGAACATTCCAGTGCCCGGATGGAACGCTATCTGCAACTTTGTGCTGACAATAATATGCAGATTGTCAACACCAGCACTCCGGGGCAACTGTTTCACTTGCTGCGGCGTCAGGTTCGTACTCAACATCGTTGTCCATTGATTCTTTTCACTCCCAAAGCGCTGTTGCGGCACCCGGCTTGTACTTCAACGGTGAAGGATCTGACCAGTGGTCATTTTCAGGAAATCCTGGCCGATGATCTGGATCCCAGGAAATGTCGCCGTGTCCTGCTCTGCTCGGGGAAAATATATTATGATCTTCTGCAGCAACGCCTAGATGGACAACATGATGATGTTGCAATCGTCCGGATTGAACAGATCTATCCGCTGCACAGAGAACTTTTGCAAAAGATTCTCAAGCCCTACAAAAAAACCGTCGAATATTGTTGGGTACAGGAAGAAATTGCCAATGCGGGTGCTTGGGATTATCTCCGCTCACAGTTGCGTGGATTGCTCGGTCGCGAACCGGAATACATCGGGCGCAAGCGTTCTGCCAGTACCGCTGTTGGTTCAAACCGGATCCATAAGATTGAGCAGCAGCAAATTTTAGATAGTGCTTTTGCCCCCTCAAAATAAGGATTGATATGGATATCATTGTCCCCCAGGTTGGTGAATCGATTGTTGAAGCAGAGATCGGTGAATGGTTCAAGAAAGATGGTGAGTATGTCACGAAAGATGATCTGCTCATGGAACTGGAAACTGAAAAAGTTAATGTTGAACTCAATGCCGAAGCTTCTGGAAAGTTGACTATTCTGGCTGAGCAGGGAGAAACGGTTAAAATCGGTGCGGTGATAGGAAAGATTGATGAGACTGTCACAGCCCCTCCCTCTGTTGCCGTAAGCGACAGCGTAGAATCTACACCTGATCCTGTTGCAACAGAACCGGCAGTTATGAATCCAGCAGTGCCAAAGTTGGCTGCAGAACGGGGGATTGATCCATCGACCTTAACAGGGAGCGGACGTGATGGTCGGGTTCTCGTTGATGATATCCCACCCGCTAAAGAAGCAGTTGAACCAACTCCAGTTGAACCGGTATCGACACCTGCACCAGTAGCCCAACCCAGCGCACAAATTGAAACTGCTGAACGGATCACCCGGGTGCCAATGTCGCAGCTGCGGAAGAAAATAGCCGAGCATTTGTTGCGTGCTAAACAAGATACCGCCATGTTGACGACGTTTAACGAAATCGACATGAGTCGGGTCATGGCTGTGCGCAAGACTTACAAAGAATCCTTCCAGGAAAAATATGGTGTTCCCTTGGGTTTCATGTCTTTCTTTGTCAAGGCGTGTGCCGAGGCTTTAAAAAGCTACCCGGAGGTCAATGGTAGTATTGATGGCAACGATATTATCTATCATAATTATTACGACATCGGTGTGGCGGTCGGAAGCAAGCGAGGACTGGTGGTTCCGGTTATCCGAAATGCTGATATCTTACACTTTGATGAAGTTGAGAAAACCATCCGTGATTTTGCGGAACGTGCAGGCAGTGGAAAGTTAACTCTGGATGAGTTGCAAAATGGGACATTTACGATTAGTAACGGTGGAATTTATGGTTCTGTTTTGTCCACGCCGATTCTCAATCCGCCGCAAAGTGCAATCCTTGGCATGCATGCCATTCAGGATCGGGCTGTCGTTGTTGCCGGTGAGATTGTGATTCGTCCGATGATGAATATTGCTCTCAGTTATGATCATCGCATCATTGATGGGCAGCAGGCAGTCAGTTTCCTCAAACAGGTCAAAAGCTATATTGATAATCCGGAAACACTACTACTGAAAGTATAGTTATTCAGCACCCCGGTTAGCAAAACCGGGACTGTCCCCAGGGTCATCGGGGGCTGTCCCAGGCTTTTGCGGTGCGAACCACCGCGGTTCTTCGTGGGTTGTAAACTCTTGGTACCGCCCCCGATGGATCTGGGGAAAATCCCAAATTTACTGAATAATTTCCTGAGGTTAGAATAATAAGGAGAACAAATGTCTGAACAAATCTATGACCTGATAGTTATTGGCGCTGGTCCTGGTGGTTATGTTGCGGCTATTCGTGCTGCTCAACTTGGTTTTTCCGTTGCGGTTGTCGAAAAACGGGCAACTTTGGGTGGTGTCTGCTTGAATGAAGGTTGTATCCCCAGTAAGGCGCTCCTTGAATCAAGTGAACATTTTGCCCGGATTGATCACGAATTGGCAGATCATGGGATTGAGGTCAAGGAGGCCAAGCTTGATCTGAAAAAAATGATGTCCCGTAAAGAGGGTATTGTTGATAAGTTGACTGGTGGTGTTGCAGGATTATTCAAGAAAAACAAGATCGTTTCAATAACTGGCCAAGCGGAATTGTTGGCTGGGAGTGATTCAGTCCAAAAGATTAAAGTAACCAGTGCGGATAATTCACAGGAACTTTTTACCAAGGTTCTTCTGCTGGCAACCGGGAGCGAAGCAATTGAACTTCCTCATCTCCAGTTTAATGGTAAAACAGTTATCAGTGCACGTGAAGCACTTAGTTTGAAAGAAGTCCCGAAACGCTTGCTGGTCGTTGGTGGTGGAGTGATTGGTTTGGAGTTGGGATCGGTCTGGAGTCGACTCGGAGCAGAAGTGACAATTGTAGAAATGCTTCCCCAGATTATCCCGCAAGCTGATTCGCAGGTTGCGCAGACATTGCAGCGCAGCTTAAAAAAACAGGGATTGAATATTCTGCTGAAGACTCGACTTGATAAGATTGAAACGACAAAAGATGGTATCGTTGCCAGCCTGACAACAGCTAAGGGTAAGCAGCAGCTCAGTTGCGATAAAGTTCTTGTAGCAACCGGGCGTCGGGCACAAACCGCCGGGCTCGGATTGGAAACAGTCGGCCTACAAACAAATAAACAGGGGCAACTGGAAGTCGATGAGAATTATCAGACGACAGTTCCAGGAATCTATGCCATCGGTGATCTGATACCTGGTCCGATGTTGGCGCATAAAGCCAGTGAAGAGGGTGTCGTGTTTGCTGAACGGCTGGCTGGACAGAAATCTACGGTCAATTACCAAATTATTCCGGGAGTGACCTATACCTGGCCCGAAGCTGCGACTGTCGGAAAGAATGAAGATGAGTTGAAAACGGAGAAAACCCCTTACAAAGCAGGTAAGTTTTTCTTTGCCGCCAGCGGCCGTGCCCTCTGTACCGGCATGAGTGAAGGATTTGTCAAGATCCTGGCTGATCCCGATAGTGGTCGAATTCTCGGTATCCATATTGTCGGGCCACAGGCTTCAGAATTGATTGCCGAAGCGACGACAGTGATGTCTTTTTCTGGTAGTGTTCATGATCTGGCAGTGACTTGCCATGCCCATCCAACTTTAGCCGAAGCACTTAAAGAAGCGGCTCTGGCGGTGAATAAAGAGGCCATTCACGCTTGAACTGAAATATTTGATAACTAAGAGCAACAACTGATAATCACTGACTGTTTTTGTGTTGATCAGGTCATAATCAACTACTTTTTTAAAAGTTCGATTGAGAGGTTTAATTTTGAAATCATTGAAAAATTTATTTTTCTTGCTGATATTTGTCGGTCTGATTGCTGCGGGTGTTTTTTATTTTCGTGATACCAAAGCACCACAGTTAAGTTTGATTCCCGGGAGCGGCCCGATTTCCAAAAAAACCAAACTACTTTTATCCCTCAACGATGCAGGGACAGGAATAAAAAATGTTCAGGTGATGGTGATTCAGGGAAACAATCGACTTCCTTTGTTAAAGCGCGATTTTCCACCACAAACCGGGGTGGTTGATCTGGAGTTGGATCTTTCGGTTTTGAAACTGCAGGAAGGTGCTCTGCAGATTGAAGTGAATGCCACCGATCAAGCGATTTATCATCTTGGTAAAGGGAATACGACTCAACAGTTGTTTACCATGACTTACGATACGCGTGCTCCAATTATTTCAATTCTCAGCAAGGCACATAATTTCACTCACGGTGGGAGTGGTCTGGTGACATTTGGTTTAAATGAAGAGGTTAAAACCGCCGGAGTTAAATTTGGAAATTATTTTTTTCCGGCATTTCAGCAGGAATCGGGTACCTACGCCTGTTTGCTTGCTTATCCCTACAATGTGAAAGAGAGTGATTTTGTCCCCCGGGTTATTGCTGTGGATTTGGCTGGAAATGAGCGACAGTTGGGGATTTACTATCGAGCCAATAAGAAAAAATTCCGCCACCGTAAAATTAATATCTCTGATCGTTTTCTTGCGCAGAAAACCCCTGAGTTTGAGGATTTGGCACCGGATGTCGATAATCCCCTGGATATTTTTCTCTATGTCAATCGGGACATCCGCCAGCAAAATAGGGATAAGATAGCTGGACTTAGTAGTAAAACAGCCTCAATACCCCGCTGGGATGGAGCCTTTTTACGCCAGCCAAAGGCGGCAACCTTGGCACAATTTGCTGATTACCGCACTTATTATTATAAAGGCAAGCAGATTGATAAACAGGTTCACCTGGGTCAGGATTTAGCTTCAGTCGCTCAGGCAGAGATCATTGCAGAAAATTCCGGAGAGGTCATTTGGGCTGAATATCTGGGTATCTACGGGCTCTGCGTCATCATTGATCATGGGCTGGGATTGCAGTCTCTCTATGCACACATGAGTCAGCTTGATGTTCAGCCTGGAGATACTGTAACGCGCGGACAGGTTATAGGGCGCAGTGGAGCAACCGGTATGGCTGGAGGTGATCACCTCCATTTTGGTATGTTTGTCTCCGGGGTTCCGGTTCAGCCGATCGAATGGTGGGACGCTCACTGGTTGCAGGATAATATCGATAGTAAGTTATAGAGCGATACAAAAGGGTTAGTCTGCTGACGGAAGGTTAGAGGGGGCTTCTTGACTCCTCCGCCAGTCTAGTTTAGAAAGTACCTTTTCAATCTCTTTCCCTCAACACGAGAAAGGTACAATTCAATGAAAAAAGCTGTCCTGCTTCTGCTGGTTGTTCTGGCTGTCTGTTTTTCCGGCAATGTTTTTGCTGTCTCTGCGGTAAAAGAGATCAAAGCTGGCTTTATTTATGTCGGTCCTGTCGGTGATGCTGGCTGGACTTATGCTCACGACCAGGGGCGTCAGGAGATGGAAAAACTCTCCTATGTCAAGCCTTCAACTTTCATTGAAACGGTTCCTGAAGGTGCAGAGTCGGCTCGGGTTATCAATGGTCTGGTGCGTAAAGGTCACAACCTGATTTTCACCACTAGTTTCGGCTATATGGATGCAACTATTGATGTCGCCAAACGAAATAAAGATGTTGTGTTTATGCATTGCTCCGGGTTTAAGACGGCGGAAAATGTCGGCACCTACTTTGGCCGGATGTATGAGCCACGCTACCTGTCCGGTATTGTTGCTGGGAAAATGACCAAGAAAAATATCATTGGTTATGTCGCGGCGTTCCCCATCCCTGAAGTTATCCGTGGAATCAATGCCTTTACTCTTGGCGTGCGCAGTGTCAACCCGAAAGCTGAAGTGAAGGTTGTCTGGACTCAAACCTGGTTTGATCCAGGTGTTGAGCGTGACGCTGCTGATAGTCTGTTGGATGTGGGAGCTGATGTTCTTACTATGCATCAGGATGCTCCAGCGACAATGCAGGCTGCCGAAGCCCGTGGTGCTTACGTCATCGGCTACAATTCCGATATGCGCAATTTTGCTCCCAATGCTTTCTTGACTGCTCCAATCTGGAACTGGGGTGCCCTTTATACCAAGATTGCTGAAGAGGTTCATAATGGAACCTGGAAATCTGAGCAGATCTGGTGGGGAATGAAAGAAGACCTGGTTCGATTGGCGGATTTCAGCGCTGCGGTTCCTGTCGCTGTCCAGTCTCTGGTGACAGAAAAAGCCAATGCTATCAAAGCTGGTTCTCTGCATCCCTTTGCCGGTCCGATCAAAGATCAGGGTGGAAAAATTGTTGTTGCCGCTGGCCAGATTCCCCAGGATGGTGATCTTCTCGGGATGAACTACTTTGTTGAAGGTGTTCAGGGAACAATTTCGAAGTAATTTAAATTTATTTATTTAAGGCACGCTTTACAGCGTGCCTTTTTTATTCAGTCTGCTGCCATATATGTCTGATATTCTGCGCATCGAAAATATCCGCAAAACTTTCCCCGGGGTGATTGCTCTGGATGAGGTCTCTTTTTCGGTTGCCAGAGGAGAGATTCATACCCTGCTGGGCGAAAATGGCGCGGGGAAGAGTACCTTGATGAATGTTTTGACTGGTCTCTATCATCCCGATCGAGGGCAGATCAGAATTGCCGGAGAACCTATTCATTTTACCAGTCCACGTGATGCCCTTGCTTTTGGTATCGGTATGGTACACCAACACTTTATGCTGGTTCCGGCTCATTCGGTTTTTGAAAATATTCTTCTGGCACTCGATAATGTCCCCAATTTTTACAGTCGCAAAACTTATAAAGAAAAAATTCAGAAACTGATTGATGAATTTGACCTTGATCTTGATCTTGATACTCCGGTTTGGAAACTCTCCATCGGGGCACAACAGTGGATCGAATTGATCAAGTTGCTGATGCGCGACTGTCAGTTGCTGATTCTGGATGAGCCGACTGCTGTTCTTACTCCGCAGGAAGCGGAACGGCTGTTTAGTGTGCTGAGGCACCTGAAAAAACAGGAAAAAAGTATTATTTTTATCTCTCATAAGATGCGTGAGGTGATGGAAATTTCTGATTGCGTGACCATCCTCAAAAAAGGACGAAGTATTGCGACCCTGACCTGTGGTGATTTCGATGAATCGAAGCTTGCCTCCTTGATGATTGGCAAAGATAAAATTCCGCAGTGGCAGAAAAATCTGCAGATGTCCGATGAAATTGTACTGGATATCCAGAATTTGTCGGTTCGCAATGATCGTGGTTTGTCTGATCTGGATGGTTTCAACTTGCGCTTGAAAAAAGGTGAAATTCTCGGTATTGCAGGGGTTGCCGGGAATGGTCAGAAAGCACTGGCTGAAGTTTTGACCGGATTGAAAAATACCAGTCAGGGGCGGATTATGGCAGGGGGAAAAGATATCACCAACAGCAATGCCCGATATTCCTACATCGCCGGTATCGCACATATTCCAGAAGACCGTAAAAGTATTGGCATTGCCCCGGATATGAGCGTTGACGAAAACCTCATCATGAAGAGTTTTAAGAGCCGTTCATTTCGAAACTGGATCTTTCAGAATAAGAAAGCTATCCGCCAAAATGCCGCAGAGAAAATAGAACAATTTGCAATAAAAACCGGGCCTGATGGCACCCCGGTTCGCTATTTGTCAGGTGGAAATATTCAAAAAGTCATTATTGCACGGGAATTATCCGAACACCCGGCTGTGCTGGTTGCCCTCTATCCAACCCGTGGTCTCGATATTGGCAGTGCCGGATATGTTCACAAAGTGATTGCAGATGGCGCTGGTCGTGGCATGAGCACCATTTTGATTGCCGAAGATCTGGATGAATTACTTAAACTCAGTGACCGGATTGCGGTTATGTTTCGGGGTAAGTTGATCGGCTATGTCAATCCACGGAAAACCACACGGGAAGAAATTGGACTGATGATGAGTGGAGAAACTCCCGGAGATGCAGCATGAAACTGGTGATCGAACGCCGGGAAATATCTTCCCCTTTCCTCCGTTTCAGTGCCCCAATTGCGTCGATTGGAGTCGCGCTGTTTGTCGCCGGTTTTCTGCTGCTTGCCAGCGGGGTCAGTCCTCTTGCCGCCTACAAAGAAATTATCATTGAATCACTTGGATCCCTTTATGGTCTGTCGGAAACCCTGGTCAAAACCACGCCGCTGATTTTTGCCGGGTTGGGTGTCAGCCTGGCTTTTCGGATGCAAATCTGGAACATTGGCGCCGAAGGACAAATTTATATGGGTGCCATGGGTGCAACCTGGGTGGCTCTCTTTTCCGGTCTCCAGAATCATTGGCTGATGATGATCGCGATGTTTTTTGCGGCATTTTTGTGTGGTGGCTTGTGGGCCGGGGTCGCCGGTTTTTTACGCGCTCGCTGGCAGGTCAACGAGGTTATCGTGACCCTGCTGATGAATTATATTGCCATCCTCTGGGTTGATTATTTGATCTATGGCCCGTGGAAAGATCCCAAAGGATTTAACTTTCCCCTGACCGCTCAATTTAGTGATACTGCCCGCTTTGCTGAATATTTTAATACCCGGATGCACAGTGGTTTTTTTCTTGCTCTGTTCTGTGCCCTGGTTCTTTACCTGTTTATAGAGAAAACTGTTTGGGGCTATGAAATAAAAGTCATAGGCAGTAACCAGAAAGCGGCACAATATGCCGGGATGAACACTGGCATGGCAATTTTTTTCGTCCTGTTTCTCAGCGGTGCCATTGCCGGAATTGCCGGATTCAGTGAAGTCGCTGGATTGCAACATCGTCTCCAGCACGGTCTCTCGCCCGGTTATGGTTACACGGCAATTATTATTGCCTGGCTAGCTAAACGCAGTGCTATCGGGGTCGTCATTGTCTCCTTTTTGATGGGGGTGTTGCTGGTTGGTGGTGATAGTTTGCAGCTTCTATGGCAGTTACCGGTTGCTTTTGTTTACGCCTTTCAGGGTTTAATTCTATTTTTCCTTCTGGCCTCGGATTTTTTCATTATTTATCGGGTCAAACTGATCAAGGGGGTTGCTCATGCTTGAGATTTTACTCGACGCAACTGTGCGAGCTGGCACCCCGATTTTGTTTGCGACCTTGGGTGCGATAATCAACGAACGTGCCGGAATTATTAACCTTGGTATCGAAGGGCTGATGTTGATCGGTGCTCTGGCTGGATTTTCTGGAACTTATTTGAGTGGCTCATTGCTGGTTGGAGTTTTGGCTGCTTTCTGTGCAACTTTTATTGCTGGAAGTATCCACGCCGTGATTACTGTTCAGTTACGTGGAAATCAGATCGTCAGTGGTTTGGCTTTAACCATGTTCGGGGTTGGGATTACGGCACTGTTTGGCAAGGGGATGGTTGGTTTGACCATCGTCGGCTTTAAGCGGGTTGCAATCCCCGGATTAAGCCAATTACCTATTATCGGCAAAGCTTTTTTCAATCAGGATATGTTGATTTATTTCAGCTTTCTGTTGGTTTTTTTGATCTGGGTCTTTTTTTACCGTACCCGATGGGGTTTGGGTGTCCGCAGTGTCGGCGAAAATCCCGCCGCAGCTGACACCTGTGGTTTTTCAGTGAGTAAATACCGTTTTTTTGCAGTGACAATCGGATCGGGATTGGTTGGTATTGGCGGTGCCTACTTAAGTTTGGCCAGTACCCCGATGTGGATTGAAAATATGTCGGCAGGACGTGGCTGGATCGCGGTGGCTCTGGTTATTTTTGCTGGCTGGTCGAGCCCACGCGCGATGCTGGGAGCCTATTTGTTCGGGGGGATTACGGCGATGCAGTTGCGCTTTCAGGCGATGGGAACAACTGTCAGTGCTCACATTCTGCAGATGCTGCCCTATTTCTTCACCATTCTGGTTCTGGTTATCTCAACCCTGCGACTTAAGAAAGGTGCCAGTCAGCAACCGGAAGGGTTGGGCTTGCCCTATGACCGGGAGGATCGAAAATGAGTGCTGCTGAAATCTTGTTGGAGCGCATCCGCACCGATGGATCGATCGATGGTCAAATCGTCAAAGTTGATCAGTTTCTCAATCACATGGTGGATCCTGTATTGGTTCATCTGCTCGGTGAAGATATTGCCGCCCGCTTTATTGATCACTCAATTACAAAAATACTTACAGCTGAAACTAGTGGAATCATGCTGGCACAAGCCGTTGCTTTGAAATTGCAAGTTCCGTTTGTTTACGCCAAAAAAAAGCGTCCTATCACCATGTCCGAATATTTTGCGGCAGCCAGTTATTCCTTTACCAAGCAGGAATCGACCACTCTGTATGTTTCCAAAGAAGTTCTCCATCAGGAGGATAAAATTTTATTTATCGATGATTTTTTCGCCAAGGGGACAACTTTTAAATCGATTGAGGAAATCCTTTCCCAAGCCGGAGCAGCTCTGGTGGGAGCCGCCGTCATTATCAATAAATCGCAGCGGCGAGATATTGAATCGATTCTGACTCTGGATGATTTGCAATAGGTGGAAACGGTGAGCACAGGGAAAGATGGGACATTCTCCGGGGATCAAATTAAGCCTGTCACCAGCTATTTTTATAGGAAACATGTGCAGAGTAAGCTTGCTGGATTTTATTTATCAATTCTTGCTTGCAGGTTACATTGTACTTATTGAAGATCCGCTTCATGTATGTCTTAACTGTCGATTCAGATAACTGAAGTTCAGTGGCAGCCACCTTGTAGGTCTTGCCAGCAAGGACACAGCAAAAGACCTCCAGCTCCCGGCTGGAAAGGATCATCTTGGCCAGGACAATCGATTGTGCGGGTATTGTGTCAGCAGGTGTGTCGTTGTCGGGTGGCAATGCAGCCGGAGGCTCTGCTTCTTTGTTGGCGATGGGGGAACTGTTTTTCTGGCTAAAAAAGTAGAGTGCAAAAATTGAACAGGTCAAAATCAAGCAACCTGCCATAACCAGTGAAGAAGATGGGGCTCCGATCCACACCGCGAGTTGGTAGCCACAAAAAATACTTAAACATACTGTGCCGTTTCCAATTCCGAAGGCTGCAAGCGGATTGTCGAAAGAAAACAGGTAGCCGAGGATGAAAATATCAAGGCAACCTGCGGCAGCCTGCATGGCATACATACTCAGGGTGATTGACCAAGGCGAGTGACCGAGAAAACAGGCAAAAGAGGTCATCGCCAAGAGAACCCCTACTGCCAGAAGATATTCACGATTTATTCGAAACAGAACAATCCCACAGAGAACCGCTGCAATATAAAAAACCAACTCGCTACCCTGCCCGATCCCTATTTTGCTAAACGCGGGCATGATCCCTCCATACATGATCCCACTGACAAGTTGATAGATAAAGACAAAGAACAGGTAGCGGAAGATACCTTGATTTTTTTTATCAGAAAGGATTTTTTCTTCCAACGGCAGCAATGAAAGTAACAGCAGGAGAGCCAGTAAAATAAATTTTATTTGGGTTGGAACGGGGGTTAGCAGCCCAACCAGAACAATAAGGTTGCCGAGCACTAATCCCACTCCGGTTTGCAGAAGCGGTCGGGCGCTCTGGCGCAATAAGATACAAGCACGGATGGACAGAAAAGCCGAACAGATGCCCAGCAACGGCAATAATATCGGGGCGGCGGTCGGAACCAGTGGATAAAGACAGGTCAGCCCGATGGTCACAAGTGTCGCAATTAAGGATAGCCTGGCAAATCGGCGCGAGGAACAAAAATACCCGATCAGGATCAGTGAGACAGCATGGGGGAATAGAAAATTGAGCAGCGGGGAAGAAATATCAATGCCAGCAACGGGGAGTCCCCCCATTGGAAACAGGAGCAACCAACCGACAAATGTGGCGAAGGCAAAAGAAGGAAGAGGCAGCATAACATTGTCCGTCTTGTGTGTAATTATGTGAAATAACATGCAGTTTATCGCTTATAAAGGGAAAAGACTACAAAAAGATGACTTTACGTAATTGCTTAACCTCAACTATCCTAGGCGGCGAATCTCACCAATAAATGAAATGTTATTTTTTCAACCCCTTCTGGATGGAGATTGTTCCTATGCACTATTTGCCTAAAAGTCCGAAACTGCTGATTTCGGTCACATTCCTGTTTGGTGCCTTTTTGACCCCCCCCGTATTTGCCGGTAATTTGAGTATCTGGAATGACACCTCAGTGATCATGACTGACCTCAGCGGGCCGGGGCAATCCAGCTCGTCATTAACCGAAGGACTTCGCCATTACAGTGTCCTGGATCTAAAAAGTCGCGGTAAACTCAGCGACTATAATTATTCCCTTGGATTCGGAATTAAGGCTACTAATGATGAACGTCGTGACAGTGAAGAAATTTCCCTGACCACCCTGAAGGGACATTTCTCAAATCGAATTAATACCCTCAATGTCGGGGACACTTACGAGTCCTTTTCCAAGTATGCACTCAATACGGCAATTAAGGGTGCCTCCTACCGTTATCGCAATGATGGCAACAAACTGCCTGAAATCACCCTGCTCGGTGGCGTTGCTTATTCCCGCTGGGACAATTTCTGGGACAACGATGCCACGGAACGTAAACTTTATGGTGCCCGGGTTAAACAAAACCTGATGCAGAACCTGTGGCTAGCTGCGTCGGTTGTATCCATCAAGGATGATGACAGTTATTTCGACTCGCCACTCTACGATGGCAACACCTTGACCTTTGATTTAGAGTACCAGCCCCTGCCTGGTTTAACGATTATCGGCGAAACCTCTTTTTCTCATATTGACGAAGAGAACGTGACCTCGGGGGTTAGCAAGCATAACGGCCAAGCTTATCGGCTCGAAGCAATTGGCGATCAGGATCCCAGCCGCGTGGTGCTCGAATACGAACGGATTTCTCCCGACTACTTGTCGATTGCTGGTTCGGCAACTGCCGACCGGGAAAAGTTCAAAGCGAGCTGGCGATATAGATATACTCGAAAGTTGACGATAAATTCGGCATTTCTCTGGTATCGCGATAATCTGGATGGTCAGTTGGCGGTGCGCACTCAACACTATAAGCCTGAAATCAGTGCCACCTTGCAACAACTTTTCAGCCGTCGCTATGCTATTGCGACCTTGGGCTACAAAATGGATCGTAGCTATAGCTCGGCAGTCAGCACGCAAAATCACTTTGTTACTGCCAGTTACCGTGATCGCTTTGGGGTTTTTGACAGCACGACCAATGTTGGCGTAACTTTATATGAAACCAAAACCGTCACTGACAATGATGAATTTATTGCCAACACCAGTGTGACTGCAAGGTTTACGCAAGGCAATATTATCTGGAAGCCAGCTATTTACCTTGGAACCTGGCGTTCTGACGATGAGCTGAATGACGACATCGACTATATTTATGATTATTCCGTCGGTCTTGGTTGTGATATCCCGAGTAAAAAAATTACCTCGAAGCTCAAAGTCGGTAAACACAAGCTGCTTAAAGACTCTGCTGATGATTCGGCAAGGCTCTACGCCAGTCTGGATGTTTATTACCGACCAAAATTGATGGCTCAGTTGAAAAACAGTACTCTCTATCTGCGCGGTCTGGTTAATGATTATGAATACACAACCAGCAGCAGGGACTTTCGGGAAAATCGTGTTACAGTCGGTTTCAAAATTCGCTTTTAAACGTTTAAGAGGAGATATACATCATGAATCAATCTTCCCGTTTCAACAACGCTTTGACAGCGTTTTATAAAACTATCATCCTGGTTTTACTGCTGGTTACTCCAGCCTTAAATGCCGATGCAAAATGGTGGATTTTCGGTCAATCTGATGTGGGTGTCAGTACCCGTTATATCTATATCAATGACCTTTCCTACGACGAGTTGGGCAACAAGGTCACCTTTTATCAGGAAAGCCTGCCAGACGGAAAGATCTTCATCCGTGGTAAGGGTTCGGCAGGCAAAAATCGGATAGGCGCGGTACGGGTTAGCCTTGATGGCAAGGAGACCTGGCAGAAAGCTCAGGTAGCCAATGATGGCAGCTTTGTTTACAGCTTTACTCCTGAGGTTGGTCAAAGCTATGAAGTTTACGTTAAGGTTCTCGACACCACCGGTAAAAGCAATGATGTTGATGCTTCACGCAAGGAGCTGTTGATCTCCGATGAAAACATGCAGGATCAGGTTTATAAAACTCTTGATCAGCTGGTAAAAGCCTATCGGGATGAGGATTCCTTTGCCTTTATGCGGCTGGTCAGTGACCAATTTGTCAGCGGTACGGCAATTCTTGACTCGGCAATCCGCAATGATTTTACGATATTTGACAATATTCAGCTGGATTACACCTTGAATAACGTCACCAGTGCCAATAACGGCAATCTGTTTGCTTCTATTAACTTCAGCCGGATGGTGACCTCCAGCCGTAGTGGCGAAACTTTTAGCGATCAGGCGAGTACCGAGTTTATTTTTAGGCTGGAGAACGGCGTACCGAAAATATACAGTATGAAGAACCCGCTTATTTTTGGTTTGAGTGATGCTGGTGAAGTGGCAACTGACACCATTAATTCTGGTGATAATAGTGAGGTTCTGGTTGTTGATTCCACTGGCACTGTAGAATTAAAACCGATTAGCGAAATTGGGAATAATTCAAGCTCTGGATCTGGTTCAGTTCCGCCGGCAGCGACGCCCACCATGACGATTACCCTAAGTAGTCCACCTGATCAAGGCTTCTTGTTGACAAGCGGAATGCTAGCAGTACCGGCTGCGGCAGACATTTATCTTGAAACCAATATTATCTGGTCAGATACAGGTGCCGAACAACTGTCCCTAGGAACAACTGCCATCGAAAGTATCACAACTGTACCCAGTGTTGGCTATGGGGGCTGGCCGATCCTCGTTGTTGTGGGGGAGACCTATGCAATTAAACTGGGCAGTGGAAAGTACGCCATTATCCAGTTCACCGGCTCTACAGACGATGGTTTTGCCAACACCACCGCAACGATAAAATATCGCTATCAAGCAGACGGATCACGGAACTTTTAGTATGAGTAGGAAAGGTAGCCAATCTCTGGTGACCGCCTGGCGTCAGCTCTACAGCTGTTGCTTAATTGGCCTGCTGATTATCTCTGGGTTGTCCAACATGGCATTGGCGGCTCAGAGTGATCAGGGTGAAATCCAGGCACAACTGGAAACTTTACGCGAGCAAAAAAAAGAGATTGATGGGGTTATCAGCAGTCTCGCTAGCAAGCCTGCTCAGTTGCAAAGCTTTCAAAAAACGCTCGTAACCAACTATAAATATCTGGCCCAACAAAAGCTCCGCCTCAAAGGGATTAGGCTCTGGAACGGTTTTGTGGCTTTTGTCGGTGTTGCCTTTGACAGTCTGCAGAAGGTCAACCCCGGCACCAGCCTGGTAACTAATATCGCCACATTCGTTCAGGATCGTGCTGTTGCAACTCTACCCAACCCCCCCCTGCAGGCGAAGATAACCCGTCTTTCTGCCGAAATGAACGCACTTGGCCCGGCACTACGCCAGCTCGACCGAGCCTTAACCATGACTCCCGATGAAGTGGCAGATCTCATGGTCGCTAGAGGGATGGTTGATGACGTAACCGCGATCGCGGTGCGCTGGGACGGAGAAATCCGGTTGCGCGCTACGCCGGAAGCCTTAGCTAAAAGTGCTGCGGTTATTACTGGGAAAACCACTTTCATTCTTGAGCGAATGGGTGCGGCAATGAGAGCCCTCTATCAGGCCAAGGGGGCGACCGCTGAGAGCATCGTTGCAATTTCGGAACATCTTGCCAATGCCAAAAGAAAATCTAGGGAACTTGGGGTTCTGATTGCAAAACTCGAAGGACAGATCCAGCTGGAGGAAACCCGGGAAGAAATATACGAGCCGGTTTTGATAAAGGAGCAGCCGGAGACCTCACTGAACAATGTCCCCCCCAAAGCTCCGGGACAAGCGTTCATGGAAGTCCAATCTGCCTGGAACGATCTAAAGACTAACTTCATCACCGGAAAAACGTACAAAGCCGTAAAGATGCGCATGGGTTATGCCGCTAGTGCATATGTACATCAACAGCTCAGTGCTGAGAGGGAGGAATTACAACAAGCAAGCGACTATGTTTTTTATATTTTGCCGGAAATACAGAAAAACACCTCTGATCGCTATACCCAGCTTGAGAACCAACGTCTAGCAACTCAACGACTCGGTGTTGCAAAAGAAGCATTTTTTAAAAAACAAGCACAGCTGGTCGATATGAAGAAAAAGCAGTTTGACAAACCCTTTGAAAAACATCAGCAAGAAATTGAGCCCAGTGAAGTCCCTCGCTTTGAAGAGTTTTGCACCCGGATGGAGGGCATCCTGATCAACAACCCGGTTACCAGTACTTGGCTCAATGGTGAGTTAGAAATTGTTACCAACACCGAGACACTTGAGAATATCAACGGCGGTGACTACATGGCCGGGCTTGCCTGGGGGATGGTGGCACAAAACATAAAAAAATTGCGTCTCTCTTTAGTGATAAACCAGCACACCGATCAGACAAAATATCCCGCTCTTGCGAGGGACACCTTACAAAAAGCTACCAGCCTGCTTAGCGGAGCAACCGTAACTGCCAGCCAGCTACAAACAATAGCCATGCAGGCTCAGGATATGGCTTCCGAATTGGAAGCCAATTTAAATTTGTGGCAATTTCTTGATAGCCGGATGGACACCGATGAACCTAAGTTTACTACATATACCAGCAACTTACCAAGCATGAAAGTCGCCAACAAGATGTTTACCCTAGAGGCCAATATTCTGCGTACTGAAGCACAGGCAGAATATGACTTACTTAAAGACGAGGTTGAACGAATCGGTCAATTGAGCAAAAGAGCCGCAAAACGACAACAAGTTCTTGCCCAAGCAAAAAACCTGGTTAAAAACTGGCAGCAGATAAAAAAACTGAGTTCCGCTATCAGCCCTAATCAGCAGGTGACGGCGACGAGTGCATTTTTGCAACAGAACAACCTGAATAGAGAGCGAATCGAAAAACTTAAAAAAGTCGTTACAGAATTAGACAAAAGTCCTAAAGGACTTGAAGCCTACGCACTCCGAGAAGTATCAGGGGCAAATAATCATGGTATAAATGTTCCAAATAACGAGCAACTGCAGACACTACAGGAAGGATATCGGCAGGTGACCCGCTCCGTCGGGATAAAACAGCGTGCCTATACGAAACAGTATGTTAAGTATCAACAAGAGTATGCTCAGCTGGAACAGGGCCTCTATGCTATTCAGTCACAAAACCCCTCATTGGCCACCTCCTTTTCAATCGATGCCATTATGGCTGAGGCTGGTCAACAGGTATCGATGGCTGATTGGGTGCTGCCGGAACCAGACAGCTTGCCCACCCCAGATCCCGCTGATGATGCGCTGATTAAAGAATTTGTCGATATTGCAACCAACTACAATCAGTTGCTCGACCCGTATCGGGATAAAGCAAATAGGCATTATACCACTGCCCGGCAAAGTATGGCGGTGCTTGCCAATAAACCAATGACAACAGCGGTTTTGCAGCCCGACATTACTCCCGAAGAATTCGAAGCACGCATTGCCGCCCTGGTCGCTGAAGCCGCAAAGGTCTATGCACCGCTGGCCTTTCTGGATGAAGGTCAAGAAAAGACTGATTTGGGGATAAAATACCAAAGATTACTGGACGGCATCAGCCGAGCTAAAAAGCAATATTTGATGTTCTGGGAAAACCGGATTTATCAAAAAATGGAGGATATCAGCACGAAACTGGCAAGTGATTCGACCCTATCCCAAGAACAAAGGGACACTTACCAGCAAGAACTTACCGCTCTGATCGCGCCCGGTTCCTTTGCCGACCAGCGCCAGCAAGAGGGCCAAATGTCAACCCTGATTGCTGCCATTCAAGAACTGCTCGAAAAGTTAGCGGCAACTCCAGAAACCCCAGTAGGCTCAACTGCTAATGATACAATTATGGCTTTTTATGACAATTTCAAACAGGCCTACGAAGCAAAGAATGAGGCTCTGGTGATGAGTTTTATTGCCGATGATTGGACAGCGGCTGGCGGAGTCACCCTGCTTGACCTAGAAGACAACCTGAGTAATATGTATAACGTGTTTGATGATATCGAGTATAGCCTGTCCGAACTCAGTATCAACAGCGCCGGACAGAACGTCTACGACGTCAGCTACAGTGTCACCATCCGTGGAACGATTTTCGACAACGACCTGACCCATGAGGAAGCTTCCTCTGTCAACGAACAAATCGTCATCGATGGTTCTGGAAAGCCAAAAATCAAGAAAACCCTGGGAGGAAATTACTGGTCGATCCAGTAATTTAAGTTGATAGGTCACAGACAGGTTCCGTTGAAATTAGAGATGACGAAATCCATTCCCAAGCCGGAGCTACTCTGGTGGGAACCGCTGTCATTGTCAATGCGTGATGGGGAAACCCTCTCCAATTTCATGGAAGAATCACTACGTGCAGGTATTCAGAGCCGCAAGGCGCAGCAAGAGTTCATGGTTCGTGGATTGGCATCCAGGGACGAAGCTCGGCTAACTGATGAATATTATTCTGCAAAAACTGTTTTTGATGAATTTAACGGTATGCTTAGCTGGGCGGAAGAGAATAACGCCAAGTGAGTTATCGGGTTCGTTATACCAAAGCCGCAAAGGAAGATATTTATTCGTCTTTATGGCTTTCTCATTGATCAAGATATAGCTGCCGCCCGCAAAGCCTTTGATACTATTTAAAAAAGCATCGAATTCCTCTAGGCCGATTTTGTCTGCGGCTTAGCGCCTATTCCCCATGATCCGTAATAACATCAGGAACAAGTTGATAAAATCGAGATAAAGCCGTAGCGCTCCCAGGATAGCTGCTTTATGTCGATCCTGTTCGTTGGCGAATCCCGCCTGTCCGATCTGTTTGATTTTCTGGGTATCGTAGGCGGTTAGTCCGACAAAAACCAACACGCCTACATAGCTGGTGATCCAATAAATCATCTCGCTGCGCAGAAACATGTTTACCACCGAAGCAATGATAATTCCCACCAGACCCATGAACATGAAGCTGCCTAGTCCAGTCAGGTCACGTTTGGTCGCATAACCATAAATACTCATAGCGGCAAAAGTTCCGGAGGTCACCAAAAAGGCACTGGCAATGGAACTGTTGGTATAGATGAGAAAAACTGCGGCAAAAGTGATTCCGTTCAGTGCTGAGTAGCCCAGAAACATCAGAGTTGCTGTTGCGGCACTGATCCGGTTGATCGCCGCAGACATGGCGATTACCAGACCCAATTCGGCGAAAATCAAGCCGTAAAAGATTATTCGGTTACCGAAAAGAAACTGTTGTGCTGATTGGCTGGACAGCATCATGAAAGAGGCTAGGGCGGTGACGGCCAGTCCTGCTGTCATCCAGAGATAGACTTTTTGAAAAAAGGTATTGGTGATATCAATAGATCTATCAGCTGTATATATCTCGTGTTGATTGTGCATTTTTGTCTTTTCTCCATATTTCAATTTGAAGTTTTCTCTTTACCACTGCCGGGTATTGTAGCACTAACAGATCAGCGGCTGCAATTCACCTGATCCCGGATTTTGCGCTCCGGGGAAGACTTCGGGTTGCAATCTTATCGCAAGGCCTGTTCCAGCAACATTATCCTGAATAACTTGTAGTATGTCGAAGTCTTGAAGAAATGTTGCAACGCCATCATTACTGAGGGATTTGCCCTGCGGAATATTGGTCAGAGTGCCGCAAAAAGGTTAGCTATCCAATCCATATTCATCGATGATAGTAGAGCATATTTCCTCTTGTTTAAGATTGCTGCAATCAATCATGAAATCTGCATACTTTTTATATAGGTTGCCGCGTTCCTCAAACAGATCCGTAAAAGTCTGATCTGATTGCTTTGCAAGACCCCTTGTTTCAAAATTATGAATTCTTGATCTCAGTGTCGGCAAATCAACATCAAGGAAAACGATGTCACCTTGTGATTTCAAGTAGTTCATAGCAGAATGACTATATATGGCACTGCCTCCAGTAGCTATAACATGGTTGAAGCACTTGAGGTTTAGAAGAATATCTTCCTCGATTTGACGCAAGACCATATGCCCTTCCATATTGACGATATCCTGAAGAGAGCGACCTTGTGATATCTGGATAATGACATCTGTATCAACAAAGTCACGTGCTATCATCTTAGCCAGTATAATGCCTACAGTGCTCTTACCTGAGCCAGGCATTCCAATCAAAATAATATTGGATTGATTTTGAACCATGACGTTTTATCCTGTTAAGCTAACGTTGAACTCAATGGTGGCGGTACGCCGCCAACCAGCGCAGTTCTTCGTGGTTCGTAAACTTTCGGGTCAGTTCCAAGTTTACTGTAATGTGGCTTAAACTAGCACCATTCCGGGCACGTCACAATTTTTTCTTTTAGTTCGTCAACCCCGGTCAATCTGTTTACATTCCTAATAATTTTACTGCGAATAAAGCTGATTGGTTAATCTCATACCACGTGTGCGAGACCCTTTCCAGAATTAAACGATACTCTGAGGTCTAGAAAGTTTCAGTTTGTTTTACTTGTCCCAAGGTGGTTATCTTTTTGTCATCTCCACCCCTTCTGGATAGGGTTGCGGAAAATAGTGTCTGGCGACTTTAGTTGGTCATGCTTTTGTGGCGTCTGGACTTGATCCTGCAGTTGGTCTGGTGAGTCACGTTCCTGGAGAATTAGATAATCGATGGCTGTCGCTGCTAAAAAAGCCTGACAGCCATCGATTGAATACTCAGTTATTGTGGGTCTGACTGGGAATCTGTTGTTGCAGGTGTTGCAATCGTATGGGTCAGTGGATCGCGAGTCTTTATCTGGTTGTGAGTCTGTCTTGCCGAACTGTCCGCAGACTGCTTTTTCTCATACTGGTACTTGTATTGATATTGATTCTGATTCTGTTGCTGGCTCCGGCTCATTGAAGAGCCGCCGGGGCTTGATCCCCCACCGTACTTGTACTGACTACCACTACCACCGCCTTTACCAGCGAGAACGGGTGTGACCAGGAAACAGATGAGTGCCAGAACGGTAAATGTTGTAGATATTCTCTTCATTTTGCATTACTCCTTTTTTTTTAGATTAAAATAAATTCCGTCTTTCTATTCATACCTAACGTCTCATTCGGGATATGGTTGACAGGTAATTAGCAAAGAACTTCGACAGATAACAATTGAAGCAGGCTGGAGGCTGTCGGACTATCCATGTCCCGGCTGCAAATCTGGTTGATTGACCCATATATTTCAGCTCATTTTCGACCAATAGCTATGGCTGTTGCTCTCAAACGAGCCAAAATCTGGCCTTAAACTTCCGAATTTTCGCTTTGATCCGTATTGTCCGACAGTCTTCGAGCAAAGACTTCATTTTTTTTGTTTCATCTTTTGACTTTAGAATTCCCGTGGTAGCCACGGCCAGCTCTTTTGAATTGTCGGCCGGTCAATTCTGCAACCTGTCAGTATCTTTCTTCTTTCCGTAAAATTCGGCAATGCTGCAGCCAGTTTTTCCCAGTGCGACGAACTGGTGGGTTTACACCGCCAACAAAAAAATACCAGAGAGTATTGACAAAATTGATAGACGGTGAAAAGATAGTAATTAATTACTATCTTAGGAGGCTTTATGGATACCCGTAGAAAAAATCTTCCGGCGGCGGAACGCCGTGCAGTGACGGTGAAAGCGGTGGTCGAATTGGCTGCTGAGCAGAACCCGAATGATATTACCACGGCCGCTATTGCCAAGCGCATGGGGCTGACTCAGGGAGCCCTGTTTCGACATTTTCCAAACAAAGGCGCGATTATGCAGGCGGTAATGGAATGGGTCACCGAACGATTGCTGGCTCGGGTGGATAAGGTGGTGCAAACAGCAACGTCTCCGCTTGCCGCTCTTGAGGCCGTATTTGAGACCCATGTAGAGTTTGTCGTTGAGCATCCGGGTGTTCCCCGTATGTTGTTTGGTGAGTTGCAACGGGCTAAGGCGACCGAAACCAGGCGCATGGTACAGACTCTCATCCTCCGCTACAGTGATCGGCTGCGACATCTGATTGAGGAAGGCAAGGCGCAGGGTGAACTGGATATCCTCCTTGATACTGAAGCGGCTGCCATTCTCTTCATTGGCACCATCCAGGGGTTGGTGATGCAATCGCTATTGGTTGGCGACGCAGGTTACATGCGCCAGCATGCAGCGAGGGTTTTTGCCATCTTCTGTCGTGGTATCAGGAGTAGCCAATGAAACGATTTCCTGTCCAGAAACAAACACTGGCAATAATGGTGGTACTTTTGCCCCTGCTGGCACTCTTTATCTATGTCTCCCTGCGTTCGGGACCGCTTGCCCCGATCCCCGTAACGGTGACCAGGGTAGAAAACCAATCGATTGCCCCGGCACTTTTCGGTATCGGTACGGTTGAAGCTCGCTACAGCTACAAGATTGGTCCCACCGTCGCCGGAAGGGTTAAACGGTTGAATGTGCATGTGGGCGATCTGGTCAAAGCCGGGCAGGTTCTCGGTGAAATGGATCCGATTGATCTCGATCAGCGTATCCGCTCCCAGGAGGCTGCACTTAAGCGCTCCAGAGCCCAGGTGGATGAAGCCCTGGCTCGTCAGAATTACGCACAAACGCAGGCTCGGCGCTATGAAGAATTGTTGGCAGCGCGTTCAACCAGTGAAGAGATTGTTACCGGTAAAAAACATGAGCTGCGGGTCGCTGAGACGAATTTGGATGCGGCGCGTGAGGAATCTGTCCGTGTCCGCGCTGAACGTGATGCTTTGATTGTGCAGCGCAGGAACCTCTTGCTCGTTGCTCCAGTTGACGGTCTGGTTGTTCTACGTAATGCCGAGCCAGGAACGACACTTGTGGCTGGACAGGCGGTGGTGGAGCTGCTTGACCCGCAGAGCTTATGGATTAATGTGCGCTTTGATCAGATTCATGCTCAGGGGCTGAACGCCAATCTCGCAGCGCGAATCGTCATGCGAACGCAGGCGGCGGAACTGACCGGGCGTGTCCTGCGGGTGGAACCGTTAGCTGACGCGGTGACAGAAGAAATACTCGCTAAAGTGGTGTTCGAGAAGATCCCTGATCCATTGCCGGCAGTCGGTGAACTGGTCGAGGTCACTGTTGCCCTGCCAGCGCTTGCGGCTGCACCGGTCGTCCCCAATGCAGCTATTCAGCGCATCTCTGGTCAGCTGGGGGTGTGGCAGGTCGTTGGAGACGATTTACACTTTACACCGGTCATCTTGGGTGCTGCCGATCTGGATGGTCATATCCAGATCCGCGAAGGGCTCAAGGCTGGTGATCAGGTTGTTGTCTATAGTGCAAAGGCCTTGACTCTGCGCAGCCGGATCGACGTGGTTGAGCAGATCCCAGGGGTGCCACGATGATAAGTCTGGCCGGACGAGACATCATGCACGACTGGGGCAAATTTGTCTTCACCGGTGTGGGTCTTGGTTTGCTGATCGGTGTAACACTATCAATGGCTGGTATTTACCGTGGCATGGTGGATGACGGCAAGGCTCTGCTCGACAATAGCCGTGCCGATCTCTGGGTAGTACAACAGGGCACCCTTGGACCCTATGCCGAATCGTCGAGTATTTACGATGATGTCTGGCGCGGTATCCGTGCCATGCCGGGGGTCGAGCAAACGGCTAATGTCACCTATCTCACTATGCAGGTGCATCAAGGTGAGCGCGATGTTCGTTCTATGGTCACAGGTGTCACTGCGGGAGATCCTGGCAGCTCCGGCTGGCCACCCTATCTCGTTGCTGGACGACAGATCACCCGTGGACACTATGAGGCGGTGGTAGATATTGCCACCGGCTTTAAGCTTGGCGACCGCCTGAAGATTCGCCGCAACCACTACACCGTCGTTGGTCTGACCCGGCGCATGGTCTCTTCCGGAGGTGATCCAATCGTCTTTATCCCGCTTAAAGACGCTCAGGAAGTCCAGTTTCTCAAAGACAACGATGCCATCTTGCAGCAGCGTCGTCGCACTGCTGCAAATCCGGCTTTTAATCGGCCGCAAGTGCCGGGGCTGCTGGAAGATGTCATCTCTTCGCAAAGCACTAATACCTACGTCAATGCCGTACTGGTACAGGTTGCAGCAGGCTATGATACCGAGGAGGTGGCGCAGTCAATTCGGCGCTGGAAGCGGTTGACGGTCTACACCCGCAGCCAGATGGAGGACATTCTAATTGGCAAGTTGATTGCGACTTCGGCCAGGCAGATTGCTATGTTCCTGGTCATTCTTTCGATTGTCAGCGCAGCTATTGTCGCTTTCATCATCTACACCATGACACTTGGTAAGATCCGGGAGATCGCAGTACTTAAGCTGATCGGCACCCGCAATCGCACTATTGCTGCACTGATCATGCAACAGTCCATAGCCCTGGGGGTGATTGGTTTTGTTGTCGGCAAAATCACGGCCACCTTGCTTATGGCGCCAATATTCCCCAAATATGTACTGTTGGAACCGGTCGACTCTGCTATCGGGTTTGTCGCTGTGGTGGTAATTTGCATTCTTGCAAGCATCATCGCCATCCGCGCTGCCCTCAAGGTCGATCCGGCCGAGGCCATTGGAGGCTGATATGACTGGCAAAGGGATTCGTATCGAAGGATTGAAAAAGCGCTATGGTCGTGGCGACACCGCTGTCGATGCCCTAAAAGGCGTAGATATGCAGGTTGCTCCAGGGGAAGTTGTCGGGCTGGTCGGGCCGTCAGGATCCGGCAAAAGTACCTTACTCAAGTGCCTGGGCGCGGTAATCGAACCGACTGCCGGTCGGATGATTCTTGGCGACGAGGTGATCTATAAGGATGGCTGGAAGGTGAAGGACTTGCGAGCTCTACGGCGTGACCGCATCGGCTTTATCTTTCAGGCACCCTATCTGATTCCTTTTCTCGATGTTACCGACAACGTCGCCCTGCTGCCGATGCTCGCTGGAAAACCTAATCACGAAGCGCGCAAGCAGGCCATTGAATTGCTCCAATCTCTTGATGTGGAGCATCGCGCCAAAGCGATGCCATCGCAGCTTTCAGGCGGAGAACAGCAACGGGTGGCGATTGCCCGGGGGCTGGTCAATCGCCCACCGGTGATCCTCGCCGATGAACCGACCGCACCGCTTGATAGCGAACGCGCTCTGGCGGTGATTCAGATTTTGAATGAAATGGCGCGAAAATTTGAGACTGCGATTATCGTTGTCACTCACGACGAAAAAATCATGCCAACCTTCAAGAGGATCTATCACATCCGCGACGGCGTGACCTACGAAGAAGCTGGCGAAGGGCGAGGTTTCGAATGAAAAACGACTCAAAACGAGAGATACCGATGAAGTACCAACAATTTTATGGAATTAGCCTCTTGATTGTTATGGTTTCCCTGCTTGCGGGTTGCGCCGTCGGCCCCGATTTTAAACCTCCGCTAGCACCTGCCGTGGCGACCTATACCACGACTTCGTTGTCGAGCATGACAACCTCGGTTCCCGCGGAGTTGGGTGGATCGCAGCGGTTGGTTGAGGGGGGGAATGTCAACCCGCAATGGTGGCAAGACCTTGGTTCAGCAAAGCTGAACACTCTTATCGATGAAGCCTTGCGCGCCAGCCCGACACTGACTTCGGCACGAGCCACTTTGCGTCAGGCGCAGGAACGTTATGCCGCGCGGGCAGGCTCAACCTTGTATCCCCAGGCTGAAGCCAACCTCAGCAGTCAGCACCAGCGATTCAACCCTAATTCATCAGGGCTGACGGGTGATGCCCGGGAATTTGATCTTCACAATGCCAGCGTCGGTGTGCACTACAATCTCGATCTTGCCGGCAGTAACCGGCGTACCCTGGAAGCCCTGGCCGCTCGCAGTGACTATCAGCAGTACCAGCTGGAAGGGGCGCGCCTGACGTTAGTGCAGAATATCGTTGTCACCGCCGTTACTCAGGCCAAGCTCGCGGCGCAAATACAAGTTGCCGAGGCGATCCTTTCCTCCCAGGAAGAACAGCTCAAATTGCTCGGAGAGCGGGTGCGTCTTGGTCAGGCCGCCCTTACCGACGTGCTGCCCCTGCAAACTCAGGTAGAGCAGACCCGCGCGGGCATTCCTCTGCTGCGTAATCAGTTCCAACAGAGTGAACACCTGCTGGCCATGCTCGCTGGTCGGGCACCGGGTGCGGGCAGTTTGCCATCCTTTTCCCTGCAGGAGTTCACCCTGCCGGCCGTTCTGCCGCTGACTGTCCCCTCTGAACTGGTACGTAACCGCCCCGATATTCAGGCTGCCGAGGCTCTGCTGCATGCCGCCAATGCGGAATATGGCGTGGCGGTCGCTAATCTCTATCCGCAGCTCAACCTTAGCGCCAATCTCGGCTCTCAGGCCCTGACGACGGGAGCCTTGTTTGGCAGCGGTTCGGCGATCTGGAACCTGGTTGGGCAACTGATCCAACCTCTGTTCAACCCTGGTCTAGCGGCGGAAAAACGTGCAGCCTTGGCCGCTTTTGATGCGGCAGCGGCAAACTACCAAACCGTCGTTCTTGAATCTTTACGTAATGTGGCCGATGTTTTACGAGCGTTGGAGAACGACGCCCAGAGGCTGACAGCACTCTCTGCCGCCAATGTGGCAGCCCAGAGTTCTCTGGAATTGCTGCAGCGCCGATATGTGCTGGGGGCAGCCAGCTATGTCCAACTGCTGATTGCACAACAACAGGCACAGCAGACACAACTTGATCTGCTTTCGGTTCAGGCTCAGCGTCTGGTCGATAGTGCTGCATTATTTCAGGCGATGGGTGGTGGAAGATCCGGCGATGGTGAAAGTCTCACAGCAGCGTACTGATCCCCCCAGCAGAATGGCAGGTAGATCTATATCGTCGTCCCATTTTTCCTGTGCGGATTCCCGCACAGAAGAAATTACCTATTCTGGAAAACCGCACAATTGATACTTCCCGTCGCCACAGAAATAATAAAACATCGTTAGATTTAAGCAGATTGGAGTACGTTTTAGAAATGTTCTAGTTTGGCATGCGCTTTGCTAATCAAGCTATAGCAGAGATGTTTTAATAGAACAATTTTTTAACGGGAGGCAACAAATGAAGGATTTACACAGAAGAAATTTTATTAAAGGTGCTGCTGTTTTATCAGGAGCAGCAATCTGCGGAGTTGCAACTGCCAATACTGCAACAGCTGCCGATGTTCTACCCGAAAATTTTGTACCGCCAGCAATGCCTTGGGGATATGTGGAGCTTGATCCTGAGTATGTCAGAAAGCTGGGTCATTTAGGTTATTACCTGGAGGAATGTGGCGGTGGTGCTTTCTGGGCAATTATGACGGCTTTAAAAGAAAAAATTGGTTATCCCTACACTCTTACACCGATGCCGACTAAGGAAAAGTTTATTGAGATTCTTGAAGGTAAGCATAAAGGGGAACCGCACCCTCAAGTGATGATGCAACATGGTGTCGGAGGACTGGTTAATTATGGCTCCTTATGTGGAGCACCCAATGGAGCAGCTGCGGCGATTAACTGTGCGGTACCTTTCAAGGCGGTGAAAGAGATTGTTCCCAGACTGATGAGATACTATGAGACAGAAGCTTTTCCAAATAAAAAATCTAACGAGTATGCAGTCAATAATGAATTTCTTGTACCAAAGTACAAAAGTCAGAAATCGTTACCCCGATCATCCGGTCATTCTGTTTTATGCCATGTCAGTGTTGGAAAATGGTGTGAACATTCTGGTTATGCCAGCGGATCCAAGGAAAGATCTGAGCGGTGTGCCAGAGTCACTGCAGACACTGCGGCAATGGCAGTCACTCTGCTAAATGCACATATGAAGGGTGAGCTTGAGACCGTCTTCCCGATGAAATTATCGCAAGATACAGTCAGCTGCAAAGTCTGCCACTTTAAGGGAAAAAAATACGAAGCGGGTCAATTCACCAGAGGCTCGATGGAATGTAGTAGTTGTCACAACGATATGACTCCACATATGGCTGAGAATAATCTGAAGACAGCATATGGGACAGATGTTGGTACTTGGGCTGGTGCTGCGGTTATCGGTACTGCGGCAGGGATTGGTACCCATGCGGTTGCTGGGCGTTTCAACAAGGAGGAGGAACCCCATGATGAAGAATGAAACAATCGCGGTTAAGCGGCACAGCTTTCTATATCGGATTCTTCACTGGTTTATTGTGCTGGAGGTTCTACTGCTGTTGTTGTCAGGTTTGGCTGTCAGTGAGTACATTCCCTTTGCTTTGATCAGTCGGGGAGCGGCAAGAAACCTGCATATTCTGGTTGGGCTGACCTGGACTGGAACAATTACCTTCTTTGTTTATTACTTCATGATGAGTGGTGAATATAAATGGTTTGGTATTTCTAAAATAGCACCAGCGATTGATTTCTTTGTCCACGAAGTCAGAAGTTTTATCAGCGGAAAAAAAGTAAAAAGCCCGGTTGGATATAATCGTGACAAGAAAAAATATGCCGAGAAAATTGTCCCGACCGAGGTGTTGGCCTGGTGGGGGTGGTTTAGTTTGTGGGCAATCATGGTGCTAACCGGATTGGCGCTACTTTTTCCGGAAAGTTTCGGTTTTATAAACAGATTGTGCTATGCCATTCTTCCCGCTTTCAGTCAGGCGGCGGCAGCTACCAGGTTTGTCCATCTGGTTGTCTCTATGGGAATTGTGATCTACATGATGATTCATGCCTACGCATCCTGGACTTTCGGCATGGTTGGCTCGATGATATCCGGAAGTAACGAGGAGCCTGTTGTAAATCTGGAAAAATAGTTGTTTCTGGTTATGCATTATGCCCCAGTAAATTCTTCAGTGAGAAAAAATTCATCATCAACCGCCCTCTCCCTTGATGGGAGAGGGCTGGGGTGAGGGTGGTCACCATGAATACCCCCTCCCCTTAATCCCCTCCCGCAAGGGGAGGGGAAATATTCAATCGGCTTGACTGTGGTGGACAACCCGATAGTTGTTTTATCCGTCATTGTCGGGGAAAAGATTTACCCCCTCACTATTATCCCCACCCCTCTTGTTAAAAAGAGGGTTTTTTTTGTCATAATGTTCTACCGCAGAGCTGTCTTGTGATAAAAAAGGAGGAGTTCTCATCTCGGGGCGGGAATCCAGGTGTAGATGCCATCATTCATCAGGCAGGATAAGTATCGATGTCTATCAATCGCAATACAGCTTTTCTTGGGAGCATGACAACTGCTTTTGTGTCGCTGTCCGCAGTTGTTGCCCTCTGGGGGATCTATAGCTTGAATGATGCCTTTGTCTCTCTCCATCAGCATGAAATTACGACTAAAATTGAAACCATTAAAATTTTCAGGGATGTAAACTATGTCTCCCGCCTCACCCGCAATATTATGCTGGGATCTGATTATGCTGCTGACATGCAGGAACTTGAAGAGAAGGCTGAAGCTATTGAGGTATCCTTTGATACGTTGAGCGGAGCCGCTCATAATGACACCGATAGAAAATTGGTGAAACAGGCGAGAATTGATACGGCGGGTTTTGTTGATGACTGCATAGAGCGGATGAAGCAGTTAAAGGACGTCCCAGCTGATCAACGCAATAATGCCTACAAAAAATATAGAGAAATAGCCACTCCGCTGGCTATGAAATCCCGGGCAAGTTTCAGAGCTATTATTCAGAATGCCGACCTGCGCTTTGAAATGGGCAATAAACAGTTTGAAAAAACCATTTACCGTACCCTTATAATCATAGCCATTGCAGGAATTCTGATTGCGATCTTTTTTCAACTCTCCATCAGGCGTTACAAGGAAAGGCGGATGGAAGAAGCGGCACTACGCAAGGCTCACGAGAAACTTGAACAAAGAATCGCTGAGCGTACCGCTGAACTGGTGGTGACCAACAAGACTCTGGTGGAAAAGATCACGGTATTACAAACCACAGAGAACATCTTGCGCGAATCACGTGACAATGCTGTTCAGGCTGGCAAGCTGGCAGTGCTTGGACAAATGTCGGCAGGAGTGAGTCATGAAATTAATCAACCTCTGACTGCTATTCATACTTTTACCGATAACGCTATAAGCTTCCTTAAGCTCGGGCGGATATCGGACGCACTTGAAAATCTTGGGATCGTCAGTCGCATGACCGATCGGATCGGATCAATTGTTGCTGAAATCAAGTCATTTTCCCGTAAATCTCCGGCTGAAAAGCAGGCAATCAACATGACTGATGTCATCAATCACGCTTGTATGCTGGTGGAGCCGCAGCGACACCAACTTGATGCGTTTCTTGATGTACAGCCGTTTCAGGAGAAACTGCAGGTCTGGGCTGACGGTGTCCGTCTTGAACAGGTTCTGGTTAATCTGTTACGCAATAGCCTAGATGCAGTTGCCGAGCAGTCGGATAAACGAGTTGAGGTGACCATTATGCGGCGTGAGCCGGATGTTTATATCGTTATCAGCGATACGGGGTCTGGGATTGCTGAAGACGTTCTTTCTCATCTGTTTGAATCATTTGTGACGACAAAACCAAGCGGACAGGGATTGGGGCTTGGGTTGGCCATATCCCATATGATTATCACCGAACTGGGTGGTAAACTCACTGCCAGAAACCTTGCTGCCGGCGGGGCGGAGTTTACTATTGTACTGGAGGAGGCCGTCGATGGACAGTTACAACAAACGGGAAAATGATTTTCTGATCTATTTAATAGAAGATGATGAGGATGTTCGCCGTGGCTGTGAACAGACCATCCAGCTGGCTAATCTGGACGTCCGTGGATTTACGACTGCTGAGGCGGCTTTGGCAGCTATGGAAGAGTTTCCTCCTGCGGTTGTGGTCAGTGACGTGAGGCTTCCCGGTATTTCAGGATTGGAGCTGCTGGATGAAATACAAAAACATGACCGCGACATTCCGCTCATCCTGATAACCGGTCATGGTGACATTTCAATGGCGGTTCAGGCGATGCGGAATAATGCCTACGATTTTATTGAAAAACCATTCCGTTCTGAGCGGTTGGTCGATGTGATCCGCCGGGCGCTGGAAAAACGGCGCTTAATTCTTGAAATTCGCCGGCTGCATGAACAACTTGGAAATGCCGGGAAAAAAATGCCACTGATCGGTCACTCCGATGAAATTCAAAAGGTGCGGCGCTCAATTGCTGCTCTTGCTCCCACTGATGTTGATCTGCTCATACTTGGAGAAACGGGTAGTGGAAAAGAGGTGGTGGCTCATGCAATCCATGAGTTAAGCGGTCGTACGGGACCGTTTGTGGCAATCAACTGTGGAGCCTTGCCGGAGGCGATCTTTGAAAGCGAGATTTTTGGCCATGAATCGGGTGCTTTTACCGGGGCAACCAGGAAGAGGATCGGAAAAATCGAATATGCTGATGGTGGAACACTTTTTCTGGATGAAATTGAATCGATGCCCCTGCTGTTACAGGTTAAGTTTTTGCGTGTTTTGCAGGATCATTGTGTCGAACGGCTGGGCAGCAACAGTTGTATCCCGGTTGATTGCCGCATTGTGGCGGCCAGCAAGGTCAATCTGCAGCATCTGTCTGAACAGGGTGACTTCCGTGCTGACCTCTATTATCGCCTGAATGTGGTCAGTATTGAGGTGCCGCCACTCAGGCAGCGTCCTGGGGACATTGCGCCACTTATGGCGTACTTTATCTCCCGGGCTGCGAGCCGTTTTAACCGGGAAGCGGTCACCTGGAATGAGCAGGATCTGCTTAAATGGCAACAGCATGATTGGCCGGGCAATGTTCGTGAACTTAAAACCGTGGCGGAGCGTCTTTGTCTTGGTGTCAGCGATGGGATAGAACCATCCAGAATGGTTACGACCTCTCTGTCAGCAAAAGTGGAGGTATACGAACGCGGTCTGATTCGGGACGCTTTAAAGAGCACGAAAGGAAATGTGTCTGCTGCGGCAGAGCTCCTTCAGTTGCCGAAGAAGACCCTTTATGACAAGCTGAACATGCATGCCCTGGAACCGAAAAACTACCGCTGACCCTGATTTTGGATGAAGTTCGGCCTTAGTTTCTGGGCAGTTTAGAATGGTACTTAGCTTAAGGAGAGATGACGGCAAATCCGGGGCTGTCCCCGCAAGGGGCTGTCCCAGGCTTTTGCGCTGCGAACCACCACAGTTTCATGGCTCGTAAACTCTTGGGACAGCCCCCGATGGTGCTGGGGACAGTCCCAAGTTTACTGCAATACTGGTTAAGCGTAGTGCTATTCGGGACAGGTTACTTTATTGTCATTTTCAAGTTTGGCTACTAATCAGGATATTGTTTGGGAATGCTAGCAATCCAGAGGCGACTCAAATTGCAGTTCATAGACACGCCTCGGTCTCCCTTTTGCCGGTTGCTCAATTCCTGATTCCTTGGCGTAACCAGCCTGAAACAGTTTACCTATCAAACGGTTGCCGCTTCGGGTTGTGGTTCCGAGAGCTTTGGACAAATCATACGCTGTGAGATGATTTGATCCTTGTCGCTCAAGAATGGTGAAGATCTTACTAATATTTTCTGCAGTGATCCCCGATTTTTCTGAAATTCGGATAATTTTTCCGTCAAATTTTTTTACGTTATAGGTGCTGTCTTTCTGATCAACCGGTGAAATGACCTGACCGGATTCGGTCAACACTTTAACTGTATTTCTTGTCTTGACCGCTATCTCCAATGCCTCGGTTGCATTCGTAAAGGCATTGATTGGATTCATGCCGTAACCGATACCGACACTGATTGTAAAGCCAAATTTGACGAAAACATCATAGAGCAGTGGAAAATCCTGATAGTTGTTTGTGTATTCTTCAATAAGATTTCTGGTTGAAATCAGATAGTAATTTTCTGAACCTCTATTAAATACAAAGGATTGTAACTGCTCTTGAAAATCAAGCAGATAATCGAAATACTTATAGAGAAACCGCTGTGATCTGAATTCATTTTGCTCGGGTTTTTTCTTTTCACTTTTATCTATTTTGATGATGACAACTGCAGGATGGTTGCCGCTGGAGTTTTTGAAATTGATGGCGTTGATGATTTTATTGACACCCTTTAGAACGGAAAAATAGGTGTGATTAATCAGAGTGCAGGGATAATTTTGATCTTTTAGGTATTTATTGACACTAAAAAGACAGGTTAAAATGGATGTTTCTGGGTTCTTTTGGTAGTTGGCAATATGGAATTTTGCAATATCCGCAACTGTCAATGATTTGCTGCGCTGAACGGCACTGACTTCGGTTAGGGGAAAATTTAACTCACGGTAAACATGCTTAACAACTGCGCCTTGAACGGAGTCAATACTGATCGCCTTCGGCACCTGATGAAAAGGTAGAGAGGCCATCAATTTCATGATCCCTGTTTCATCGAATTCAAGGAATGCTGTTGGTATGGACTTGTCGATCTCTTCCACTGACAAGACATAAGGGAAATTACCGGCAAACAGGATTCCATCGACATTTTTTATGGTCGGAATGATCTCCTTCAGTTCGGTGTAAACACTATAGGGATAGGCGGTTATCTCAATAGGCAAGGACATCAACTTCGTTAAATTGAGAATTTCTACAATGCGTTTATCAACTCCCACCAAAGCAATATTCATTATCTGGTTCCTGTCGATTTAAGAAGATTGAATGTGATCACGCAATATTATCCCATTATTGACATAAGTGGTGTTTAAAAAATCACGATAAAAAACCTCTCCCCAGTGTTTTGCCCCCGCCAGGCAGATATTCAGATAATCAGGGTTTGGCAGAATGGTGCCGTTTTCGTACTCTTTTTTACCCAGATAAATAAACACTTTATCCAGATCAGGAAGGCTATGTCCCATATAGCAGTTTATTCTGTCAGGGCGTACAACTTTTCGGGTATAGCCTCTTTCGCGGTTGTCGAGAGCCGTAAAATCAAAATTGGGATAGCAATAGCAGACAGCATTTAGCCAGTCCTGCTCGGATGTTTGTACATTTAGCACCGCGGAGTGTTCGCTGGTACTTTTTCGCCATAGCGGCTGCTGGTTGAAGGATCGTTTGAAAGTGCCAAGTTTAAGCGGAACAGTATGGGAAGGAGGCACTTCCATCCCCACTGTCTCTTGTGGATTAATCAGGCTACCGTAAGCGATGATTCCCAGCATCATTTCTCCTTGACTTCATTAGAGAGGTGTTTTACACCTTACTTAAGGACACCTTACGGACATGACTATAAGTTATGGGGAGCAAATGGTCAATATTGGAAGCATAGCAGAAAAATACCGCGAAGAAATATACGCCAATCTGGAAAGACTGGTGAACATGAACAGTTTTTCTACAAATATTTCCGGGTTACATGCGGTCTCTGATATTTTGACCGATATTGCCAGCAAGCACGGTATTGTGCTCGATAAAAAAATTAGTGCTGACGATTCAGCCCGACGTCCCCATTTGATCTACAAAAATAAGCAGCGTGACGACTATTACGCCTTTATCGGCCATTTCGATACGGTTCACCCCCCGGATAGTGATTTTAACAAGCTGATTAAAGAGGGTGAAAACTGGATTGGCCCGGGGGTCAACGACATGAAAAATGGTGTGTTGATTGCCCTCTACACCCTGATTATTTTGAAAGATCTCCTGCCACTGGAAAAAATTCCACTCAAAATACTTTTTAACTCTGATGAGGAAATCAGCTCTCCAATCTCTAAACTGATTATTGCTGAGGAGCTGAAGAATGCCAAAGGGGGGTTTGTTTTTGAGTCTGGCCGGGTTCCGGGAGATAAAATTGTCACAACCCGGAAAGGGGTCATCGGTCTGGATATTGATGTCATCGGCAAGCCGTCCCATGCCGGAGAATCTCCAAATACTGGGATCAATGCTATTGTCGATGCCGCAGCAATTATTGAGAGGCTCAACCAGCTGAACAATTCCACTACGGGAGTCAGCGTTCAGTCAACTGAAATAAGCGGAGGCACAGCCCGAAACGTTGTCCCGGATCGCTGTAAAATCGGGATCGATATCAGAGTTCCAACTGTGGACACACAGGAGTGTTTGCTCAAAGATATTAAACAACTTCTTAGGGCACAAAATTTTGTCGCCAGCCAGATAGAGTACGAAATGACAGTGAAAAGGCCTCCGTTTGTAAAGACAGAAAAATCAGCTAGACTTATCGAGAGTTATTTAAAGATTGCTTCTGCTCTGGGTTTTAAGATTGAGGAAACCTCCTCTGGAGGGGTTTCTGACGCCAACAATCTATCCAGTTTTGGCGTGCCAGTTATCGATGGTCTGGGAGCATTAGGCAATTATCCCCATACCAAAAAAGAATACATGATCCGGCAGTCATTAATGGATCGTCTTATTATTTTCTGTAGCTTCTTTTATGAATTGATTCAGGAAGGTTGAACTTATTTTTTTTTGAGGGACACTCACATTCACAGGGAGGTCGATTATGAGAAAATTTTTTGTTCTGCTGTTGGGTTTATTGATGTGTGCTAGTGCTGTAAATGCAAGAACATTGAAGATCGGTATGTCTTCTGACGCCCGTTCGATGGATCCGTATTTCCACAATGAAACAGCGACTAATTCGATGTTGTCCAATATTTTTGAAGGACTGACTTATTTTGATAAGGATCTCAATGTTTACCCGGTGCTTGCAAAATCCTGGAAAGTGGTTGGGGAAAACACCTGGGAATTCAAACTAAGGAAAGGGGTTAAGTTTCACAACGGCAATGACTTTAACGCCGATGATGTCATCTTCTCTATCGACAGAATTAAAAACTGGGGGAAATCTGGCTTTAAATCGAAGGTCAATATGATTAAGTCCTTTGATAAGGTAGATGATTATACGGTTCGGATTACCACCAAGGGGCCATACCCGATTTTGCTGCGGAAACTTTCTTATGTCAAAATGCTGGATGCTGAATATTGCCGTGATAAAGATGCTGCCTTTCTTGGTCTTAATCCGGTAGGAACCGGTCCATTCAAATTTGTTGCGTGGAGAAAAGGTGAGAGTCTCACATTGACCGCCAACAAAGATTACTGGCGTGCTCAACCATTCTATTCTGATGTCATCTTTAAACCACTGACCAATAATGCGACCCGTGTTGCAGCAGCTTTGAGTGGTGAAGTTGATATTATCGACAGAATCCCGGTTATGGACGTTCAGCGGATCAAAAAATCTTCCAAGCTGAATTTTTTCATGCAGCCCGGTCTGCGGCTGATCTACCTGCAAATGGATCAAGGTCGTCTTGAAACTCCATATGTCAAAGGGAAAAATCCTTTTCTGGATGTGCGGGTAAGGCAGGCGATCTATCTTGGCATTAACGAGGATTCAATTGTCAAACACATCATGAAGGGGTTTGCCGTACCGGCGGGACAATTTAACCCGGAGGTCGTTTTTGGTTATGATAAATCGATCAAGCGCCCTGCCTATAATCCTGTTGAGGCAAAGAAACTGTTGGCTAAAGCGGGTTACCCGAATGGTTTTGAAGTGACTCTAGATGCGCCGAACAATCGTTATGTCAATGATGCGCAAATAGCGCAGGCCATTGCTTCAAGTCTCTCCCGGATCGGCATCAAGGTAAAGGTCAATGCTTTACCAAAAGCGACCTTCTTTCCCAAAACTGACCGTCTGGATACCAGTTTCTTCCTGATTGGTTGGGCCAGTACTGACGGGGACAGTAGTTCCTTCCTTGATGGAATTACTCACACCTACGATAAGGAAGCTGGTTATGGCCGCTACAATCGTGGTCGTTACAGTAACGCGCAGGTTGATGAGTTGATTGAAAAAGCGGGTGTTACGATTGATGAGAAGGAACGCCTCGGTTACTTGATCGAAGCACAACGGATTGCTCTGGTTGAAGATATGAGCGTTATTCCGTTGCATTACCAGGTTGATCTGTACGCATCGGGGAAAAATATCAAATTTACTCCTCGTACCGACAGTCATATGTATGTTTACGACATGAAATAATCATTTGTTGGATGTTATTGTTCCCGGCAGGGTGAAGAATTCTGTCCTGCCGGGATACCTTTTGATGGGGTTATAGAGTGGGAAGATACATATTAAGGCGATTATTTCATGCCGTTCTGGTCATGTCTGTCATCAGCTTCATCGTATTTTTTATCATGTACAAAGCGGGTGATCCGGTAGAGCTCTTACTTCCTCCTGATGCAACCCATCAGGAAGTTGTGCAGATGCGACACTATCTGGGTCTGGACAAACCATTTACCACTCAGTATGCAATATTTCTGAAAAATGCTCTGAAAGGGGATATTGGTAATTCTTATATTTATGGACAGCCTGCGGTCGATATTGTCCTTGAACGTTTTCCGGCGACCTTGGAATTGGCGTTTCTGGCGATGTTCTTTTCGATTGTTCTGGGAATCCCTATGGGGGTGATTGCTTCGGTTAAACCGAAGTCGATTCTCAGTCGCAGTATCATGTTTTTCTCCTTGGCCGGAATATCGATACCGGTATTCTGGACCGGGATGGTCTTCGTCCTGATTTGCTCTGTTTATCTTGGTGTCCTGCCGTCGTCCGGGCGGGGAGAAGTCCTTTTCTTTACCAGCGCTTTTACCTGGGATGGGATTAAGCACCTGATTATGCCGGTGATAACGCTGACCCTGTTCCAGCTGGCGTTGATTATTCGATTGACTCGAACCGGAATGATGGAAGTCCTGATGCAGGACTACATTAAACTGGCGAAAGCCAAGGGCTTGCCGAACCGGGTGGTTATTTACTATCACGCCTTAAAAAATACCCTCATTCCTGTCATTACTGTCATTGGTATTCAGTTCGGTCAACTCATCGCTTTTACCATTGTGACCGAAACCATATTTGCCTGGCCTGGAACCGGAAAACTGATCATTGACTCAATTCAAAATCTTGATCGGCCGATTGTTGTCGCATATCTGCTGCTGGTCTCTTTTATCTTTGTCATTATTAATTTCATGGTTGATGTGATCTACACCTTTGTTGATCCAAGGGTGAGGGTTAAATAGTTTTATAATGGGAAATGTATGAAAAAGTTTGATTTTTATAAGTCGGAAGCCGCTATCCTTTTGGAAGATCTCAACAAGATTGCCGAACCTTCCTTCAAGGAATTTAAAACGACCAGATACATTTTGAATTTCTTGCATGAGAACAATATTCCGCTCGATAAAAGCTTTGCAACCGGTTGTTTCGGCACCATCGATTGTGGTGCAAAAAGAACCATCGCCTTGCGTGCTGACATTGATGCCTTGCCAACGAACCCGGAGAGGACAAAGTTTAAGCATCTATGTGGGCACCACTCTCATACCTCAATGTTGTTGCTGGCATTGAAATATCTGGTTCAACATCAGGATCAACTGAAAGTCAATATCCGTTACATCTTTCAGCCAGCAGAAGAACTGGGTAGCGGTGCACTTTTTATGCTAAAGGAGGGCTGCCTGGAGGGATGTTCTGAGGTTTATGGGGTGCACGTCGATCCACATCAGCATCTGGGAGATATTCTGCTGAAGCCGGGTGAATTTATGGCCGGAGCGGTCATGTTTGATATCAAATTCAGCGGAAACAGCACCCATGCTGCTTACCCGCACACTGGGGATGATGTTCTGGTCGCTGCAACTGACTACGTGAACCTTTGTCAGAAAATTATTACCCGGTTCAAAAATCCGATTAAAAAAGCGGTTCTGTCATTTGCTCAGATTTCTGGTGGACAGGCGTTCAATATCCTCGCCGAAGAGTTATCGATGCAAGGAACCTATCGTTATTTCGATGCTGAGGTCAAAGAGTTAATCGAACAAAAGATGCGCGCGATAGGTGATGCTATCAAGCTGATTTATGGAGTTGATGTTGCGATCTCAACAGTGGAAGGAACAGTTCCTTTACATAACCATCCAGAGTTGACCGCAAAATTGACTGAGATTTTTTCTGGATCAGAAGTGCATGTCAATACGGAGTTGGATCCGATGATGGGAGGGGAGGATTTCTCCTTTTATCTGGAAGAATGTCCGGGGGTGTTTGTCAAACTTGGCGTTGCCGGGGAATCGGGACATCCGCCACTGCATAATAAAGATTTCTTTGTGCCGGTTGAAGCTGTTCTTCTTGGCACGATGTTTTGGGTAGAACTTGTCATGAACCATTTAATCAAAGAGGAGATGTGATGAAAAAGTTAGGATTGTCCCTGTCGTTGTTACTGTTGTTTGTTAGCTCTTCTTTTGCCGCGACGTTGAATCTGGGAGTGGCTTCGGAAGCGATCACTCTGGATCCCTATGTCCAGAACGAAACTGCAACCAGCTCCACTCTCAGCAATATTTTCGATACGCTGATTCGATTTGACGCCGACTATCAGCTGGTTCCCGGATTGGCAACATCATGGAAGGCGCTTGATGACACAACCTGGGAAGTGAAACTGAGAAAAGGGGTCACTTTCCATAACGGTAATGCCTTTAATGCTGATGATATCCTGTTTTCGTTTGACCGGTTCAAAAACTGGGAGCGTTCCGGATTCAAAGGAAAGGTCAGTGCTATTGAAAAAGTGGAGAAAAAAGACGCTTATACAGTCGTGTTTACGACAAAAGGCCCTTATCCTCTTTTTCCACGTAAAATGACTTACATGAGGATTATGGATGATGATTACTGCTCTGACAAAACTCCAGAATATCTTGCTACCCATCCGGTTGGAACGGGTCCTTATGTTTTTGATAAGTGGATTAAGGGGGCAACCCTGACACTGAATGCCAATGCAAAATACTGGGCGGGAGTGCCAAGTTTTGACCGAGTTGTTTTTAAGGCGTTGACCAATGATTCGACTCGGGTTGCTGCAATCCTCAGTAATGAAGTTGATCTGATTAATCGAGTTCCAGTGAAAGATATTAACCGGGTCAAGGGGAGCAAAAACTTTATCCAGAAGCCTGGTTTACGCCTGATCTATTTACAGATGGATCATCAGCGAGCAGACAGCCCTTATGTGACCGGTAAAATCAATCCCTTTGCCGATATCCGGGTCAGACGAGCTATCTACTACGCCATCAATGAAGATAATATTGTTAAGTACCTGATGAACGGTTTTGCTGAGCCTGCCGGGCAATTCCAACCGAATGTTGTTTTTGGTTATGATGACAGTATCAAGCGGGTCAGCTTCGATCCTGCAAAAGCAAAAAAACTGCTGACGGAAGCTGGATATCCAGATGGATTTGAAGTGATCATGGATGCACCGAACAACCGCTATATTAATGACGAGCAGATCGCACAAGCCGTTGCTGCCGACTTGGCAAAAGTCAAGATCAAGGTCAAAGTCAACGCCATGCCAAAGTCTGCATATTTCCCTAAAGTCAACAGTTCCGATTCTTCCTTCAATATGCTCGGTTGGTCTAACAGCGATGGCGATGCCAGCTCTTTCCTCGATGCCTGTGTCCATTCTAATGATCCAGATAAGGGGTACGGACGCTACAATGGTGGTCGCTACAGCAATGCGGAAGTAGATCGGTTGATTGAAGAGTCTGACGTTACGATTGATCAAGTCAAGCGACTTGAGCTGATGAAAAAAGCGCAGAAAATTGCATTGCAGGATGATCAGAATATTATCCCGCTACATTATCAGGTTGATTTGTACGCCTATAACAACAAGGTTAACTTTAAACCGCGGATAGACAGTCATCTTTATGCTTTTGAAATGGGTAAAAAGTAAGGCAACTATTCAGCCTAGTATAAATTAGCGCCACAAAGGGGACTGTTTTTATTTTTCATCGTTTCAATATCGGGAACAGAATAATTTTCGTATAAGCCCGCGAAAAAAATTCAGTCCCCTTGTTTCAGTGAAAAATTTAATCTGCCTCTCAACTTTTAAATAGTTACAAAGTAAGAGTATATAAACAGCTGCGGAGATTAATCCCTCCGCAGCATCACAATCTGAAAACTTTCTTAAATCGCTTTATCCGGGGTTCGAGGGCGAAACTGTCATGAAATTTTTTGAAAATGAAATTGTTGCTGAATTTTTTGAAGATAAGCTGGCGGTTGCCGGAGTGTTTATCTTTATTTTTTTCACGTTCTGCGCTTTGTTCCCATCGTTGCTTTCTCCTCAAAATCCCTATGATCTGGAGCAGTTGTTTTTAGAGAACAGTTTTAAATCGCCGTTCGGCGAGTTTCTGCTCGGTGCTGATGAGCAGGGTCGGGATATTCTCAGTGCGATTATGTACGGGCTGAGAATATCCCTGTATGTCGGTATTGCCAGTACGATACTGTCGGTTTTTATTGGCTTGATTGCCGGATTGGTGTCGGGTTATTTCGGTGGAATCATCGATACAATTATTATGCGGATTGCCGATATTCAATTGTCATTTCCTGCGATTCTGGTTGCTTTGATTATCATGGCGCTGTGGGGGCAGGGGGTGACTAAAATTGTTATCGCCATCACCATTGTCAACTGGGTTTATTATGCACGCACCGCAAGGGGGGTGGTTCTCTCTGAAAAAGAGAAGGATTATGCCCAATCGGCTAAAGCCCTGGGGATGAACAGTGTCAGCATCATGGTAAAAGAAATTCTGCCGAATATTATGGCACCGATTATCGTTATTGCAACGGTGCGGATTGCTAATGCGATTATCCTTGAGGCAACGTTGAGTTTTCTTGGTCTGGGAGTTCCGATTACGGAACCCTCGTTGGGCTCTCTGATATCAAACGGCTATCAAGTTCTTTTTAGTGGTTACTGGTGGGGATCGGTTTTCCCTGGAGTTGTCCTGATGCTCCTGGTTATTTCAATCAACCTGATCGGTGACCGGTTGCGTGATGTGATGAATCCGAGGCTGAAAAGATGAGTGAAATGCTACGGGTTAAAAACCTGAAGACCCATTTTGATACCCGGAAGGGGCTGGTCAAAGCTGTTGATGATATTTCATTCTCTATCAATAAGGGCGAAATCCTGGGGATTGTCGGGGAATCGGGTGCCGGAAAGTCAATTACCGGGTTTTCGCTGATCAATCTGATCGACAGTCCCGGGGAAATTGTTGATGGGAGTATCCTCTTCAATGATCGGGATCTGGCTCATTTGTCTGAAGATGAATTGAGTAGGATCCGCGGCGGCGAAATATCGATGATATTTCAGGATCCGCAGATGTCCCTTAATCCGGTCATCACGATTGGCAAGCAATTGATCGAGACCGTGACCTATCATAATCCCGAGACCAGCAAGCAGGATGCTTATAAAAAAGCGGTGGAAATGTTAGAGCTGGTTGGGATGCCTGCTCCGGAGAAGCGGATGGCCAGTTATCCGCATCAGTTGTCGGGTGGGATGAAACAACGGGTTGTCATTGCGATGGCTCTGATCAATAGTCCCAAGTTATTAATTGCCGATGAGCCGACCACTGCTTTGGATGTCACAATTCAGGCTCAGATTCTATTTCTGATGAAAAAGTTGACGCAAGAATTCGGTTCTTCACTGATTCTGATCACCCATGATATCGCGGTTGTGGCGCAGATGTGCGATAAGATTGCGGTGATGTATGCCGGTCGGATTGTCGAGTATGGCAGCAACAAGGATGTCCTGTATAATCCTAAACATCCGTATACCAAGGGGCTGATTCAATGCCTGCCAAGGTTGAATGAAGAAAAGGCTCGTCTCTATCAGATCCCCGGAGTTATGCCTTCGTTACTGGCTCTTCCTGTGGGGTGTTATTTCAGCGATCGTTGTCCCTACGCTGATGAAGAATGCAAAGTTTATCCAGAAACAATAACTCTAGAAGGTCGGTTAGTCTCATGTCACAAAGTCAAATGAATATCCTGAAAATAGAGAATATTGAGAAGATTTTTGAGATTAAAGTCTCGGCTTTCAAATCAAAGAATCTCTATGCCTTAAATAAAATCACCCTGGAAGTTGAGAGGGGGAAAACAATTTCGGTTGTCGGTGAAAGTGGCTGCGGCAAGACAACTCTTGGAAAGGTTGTTTCGGGTCTCTATCAGGCGGAAAAAGGGACAATCAAATTTCATGGCCAGGATATCGCCCACAAGAAACCGCTGCAGCGCGGACTCTTGCAGAAAGATATCCAGATGATTTTTCAGGATCCTTACTCCTCATTGAACTCAAGAAAGAAGGTCAAAGACATTCTGGAACAACCACTGAAAATACATACCAAGCTGAATAAAGCAGACCGGATGCAGGCGATTGAAAAAACCTGTGCCGATGTCGGGATCGATTTAGGTTACTTGAGCCGCTATCCGCATCAGTTTTCCGGCGGGCAACGGCAACGGATTGCAATTGCCCGGGCGATCATTTTGAACCCGGAACTGGTGATCGCCGATGAGCCGATTTCGGCCTTGGATGTTTCTATTCAAGCTCAGGTTTTAAATCTGCTGATGGATCTGCAGGAGAAGCTTAATCTGACCTACCTGTTTATCACCCATGACATCAGCGTCGTAAAACATCTCAGTGATTATGTGGCGGTTATGTATCTTGGGGAAATTGTTGAGTATGGAACCAAAGAACAAATTTTCAGTAATCCACAACACCCCTATACCAAAATGCTCTTTTTGGCTGTCCCGGATATTGACAATCCAGTTTTGAGTGAAAAAGTTCTGGAGACCGGTGAAATTCCCAGCCCGATTGATCTGCCTGATGGCTGTTATTTTGCCGGCAGGTGTCCACTGGCAGATGCCGACTGCGAAAAAGAACATCCGCCACTGCTTGAAAAAGGGGATCAGTATAAGGTGCGTTGCATCAAGGTTTAGAGTCCTGCTCCGAATGGCGCATATTCAAGGATCAATTCCCTCTCTGTCCAACTGAGGTCTTTCTTGAGGTCAGACAGGTTTCTCGTCCCTGCTCTGGAAATCTTGGGATCAACAGTGACAATGAAAGAGAGATGAGTGCCATTGCAGCGCCAATAAAGAAGACCAGGGCTGGCGAGTTGAGCCAGATCAGGCCGAAGATGACCGGAAGACAGACAGCAGCGATATGATTGATGGTAAAACTGACTCCGGCGGTTGAGGCTATATCTTCAGGGGCTGCAATCTTTTGAAAATAGGTTTTCAGACTGATGGATAAGGCGAAAAAGAGGTGATCGACAACATAGAGGACTGCTCCTATCCAGGGAGTTTCTACCAGCGCGTAACCGGAGAAAACAATAATCAAACCCACATATTCCAACAACAAAGCATTTCGTTCGCCAAACTTGGCAATCAATCGACCAATTTTTCGAGCAAACAATACATTAAACGATGCATTGATTAAAAACAGCAGCGCAATATTACTGACGGAATAGCCAAATTTTTCTACCATCAAAAAACCGGCAAACACCATAAATATCTGCCGCCGTGCTCCCGACATAAAAACCAATGCATAGTAGAGCCAATAACGACTGCGTAGCACCATATGTTTGTGCTGAACAGTATGCTGAGGAAATTGTGGAAAGAGTATCCATGCGGATAGTGCTATGACGATTGTTAATCCACCAAAACCCAGGTACAGCCAGCGGTAGTCGAGATCTAACCGGTTGGTTCCTACCCAGATGAGGACAAAGACAATGATAGCAGCCGATGAACTGACTGCTATCAAGCGACCGAAAGTTTCCGCCGCGCGTTCTTTGGCAATCCATTGCTGAGTTAAGGATGTCTGCATGGTTTCATAATAATGAAATCCAAGCGACATCAGCACTGTTGTCAGATAGAGCCCGACCACCGAAGGAAAAAAACCCGTCAGGGCTGTACCCAGACCAAGTAATAATAGAGAAACCAAGGCTAGAGATTGTTCACGAACCAGCAGCAGAACAAAGACAACACCAAAAGCAAGGAATCCAGGAACTTCCCGTAATGATTGCAATATGCCCATCTCTTTTCCAGTAAATACTACCCTCTCAATAGCGAAATTATTCAATAACGCCTGCCAGGCGGCGAAACTTAAAGGGACAGAAAAAGCCATGAGGAAGAGTAATAACTCTGGACGCTGCCATGATTTTTGCGGAGATGACATAAAGATATCTTTGAGTAACAGGATTGGATCTTACGATATTGACCTAAGCGAGCAACCGTTTCAGACCTTCTGTGTAAAGTGGTGATATGTTGACTACTGTTGATTAACTAACGATGGCTCTTTATAACTATGGGGGAACCCTTTGGTTTTAGCAATGACAATAAAAAATATCCATTTGACTTGTTGCTGTTAATCTTCTACTCATATCGAGAATTACTGAGGATCTTGCAAAATCCTTTATAGTCCAGTGACCGTTATTCCCGCGTAGGCGGGAATCCAGAGGTTTCCTGGGTTCAGCAAAAAACTGGATCCCCGTTTTCACAAGGATGACGACTTTTACAAGAGGCTCACTAATCAGGCTTTAATCAATCCTCCCACTGCGTCAGCACAAAAAGAGACATGCAATGCCTTTCCATGCTCAATTTAACACATTAATAACTCCTCTCAGGCCTGCTCTGCATCAGCAGTTTGAGTTAATTTCAGTCCAGAGGAGAAATATTTCCAGGAGATGTCCTTTGAATGCAGTCTTTGTGAACTTTGTCCTGTCGCCTGTCCCAGGCTTTTGCGCTGCGAATTACCACAGGTTCAGGGCTCGTAAACTCTTGGTACCGCCCCTGATGGATCTGGAGATAGTTTCCAGTTTACTCCAAAATTGTTACTGATTATAATTAACCTTCCACACAGATAGCGAGATTTTAGATTGTTGCTATTCGCCCCTCTCCCACGCTGAGGGGGGAGGAGTTTTATCCAGTGGAGGATTATAGTGGTCGTCGGTAAGTCGTTATGAATTGAGGTCATAAAGTGAAAATCTGGATTGATGCTGATGCCTGCCCGAAGCCAATTAAAGAACTTCTCTATCGGGCTGCAGAGCGGAAAAAAATTATATTAACTCTGGTTGCGAACCGCTCGTTGGGATATCCCTCATCACTCTGGATTCGTTCCATTCAGGTTCCAGCTGGTGCTGACGTTGCTGATCAGGAAATTGTCCGGCAGCTGGAACCGGGAGATCTGGTTGTCACAGCAGATATCCCCCTGGCTGCCGAGACGATTAGTCAGGGTGGACATGCGTTAGATCCTCGGGGAGATTTCTTCAGTGAGGAGAATATTCGGGAGCGATTGTCGGTACGAAACTTTATGGATGATCTACGGAGTAACGGAGTTGAAACCGGAGGGCCGACTGCTTTCAGCGCTAAAGATAAACAGAAATTTGCCAATGAATTGGATCGTTTTCTGGCTCGTCATGGATCAATCAGGAGCCCTCAGCGGGGACAAACTATCTGAAACCGACAAAACCAAATATTTTTCCCAGTATGCGGTTGATGGGGTGGTTTCTTTTGAGATTTTTCAACACTGCAGGTTTGCGCACGCCGAGTTTTTTTAACTCATTGATAATCAGAGGGTTCGGACTGGCTCTAAGCCCTTGCCGGAAGGCATCTATGGCTTTTCCTTTGTCTCCTGATTGTAATAGAATGCGCCCCAGAATCAGATAATGGAGTGAATTATTCGGCTCACGCTTAATTGATTCACGACAGATTTTTGCGGCAGAGTGCATTCGTCCCTGACCTTTGGCTAGACAGTAGGCTAGGTAGCTATGCAGTTCCGGAGTTTTGCGATGTTCAGCAACCTGCCCGAGAAAAACCTGAGCTGAATGAATATATCCTTTTTCGGCGGCTTCTATCCCTTTCTGTAATAAATCATCAAGCTGGTCTGGGCGCATAAATTTCTTTCTACAAGTTGTACTTTTTATTTATAGACTGAAAAGAGTTTATTATAACCTAGTTTGGAGAGGAAAACCGGAAAAATTCCCCTGATTAAATAAAGCAATTTATTGTACCATATTTATTTACGGTGCTGGTTTTCTGGGAGGTGTTGATTGATTTTTTTCGATTTTTGCCGCAACCTGTTCGGCACCAGAATGAGCTGGATCAGCAACACGATCTGAATGACTAACATTTAGGGGGTTCTTTGTGCCACCTGTTATGCAGATGGTCAGTGACTTTAAGGAGTAATAATGATGAAAGAAATGAAATCCCGCCTTGCGAAAAAAACAAAAATTGCTTTAATAGGTTTTGGAACCGTAGGTCAGGGGGTCTGTGAGATTTTACTCTCTAAAGAAAATGAGTTGAAATCAAAATACGGATTTGAGGCAAGTATTGTCGCTATTAGCGATGTTATGAAAGGCACAGTTTACTGTGCCGACGGATTAGACATTCAACAATGTTTGGGTTTAGCAAAAGCCGGGGATAATCTAGAGAACTATGATGGTGATTGTGAGAAAGGTTGGGATTCGTTACGTACCATTCGTGAAACCAACGCTGATATCGTTTGTGAATTAGCTTTTACCGATGTCAAAACCGGCGAACCGGCAATTACACATTGCAAAGCTGCTTTCGAAAATGGCAAACATATCGTTACAAGTAATAAGGGACCGGCGGCACTCCAATATGCTGCATTGCAAAAACTTGCTGAAAAAAATAATGTGAAATTTATGATCGAAGGAACGGTCATGTCCGGGACGCCAGTTCTGAATTTAGCAAATGGCCCGCTTGCCGGATGCACGATTACTGCCATCAAAGGAATTCTGAATGGTACTTGTAATTATATGCTCTGCGAAATGGAAAAAGGAATGGCCTATGATGATGTATTGAATAAAGCACAGGAATTGGGTTATGCCGAAGCCGATCCTACCGGCGATGTAGAAGGATTTGATGCAATGGCAAAAGTTATCATTTTAGCAAATGTTTTAATGGATAATCCAATCTCAGCTGCTGATGTCGATAGAGTGGGAATCGCTAAAATCACGCCGGAAATGATGACCGAAGCTAAAAATGAAAATGCACGGTGGAAATTAATCAGCTCTATTGAGAAAAGTGGCAATGAAGTAAAAGCATCGGTAAAACCGGAAAAATTATCGCTAACGCATCCACTTGCAAGTATCATGGGGGCTACAAATGCCTTAACTTTCACCACTGATTTATTAGGTGATATCACCATCGTCGGCGCTGGAGCCGGAAAAATTGAAACCGGATATTCAATATTGACGGATATTTTAGCGATTCATCGTAAAAAATAATTAAAACATTTAAACCATAAATTGCACGAAGAACTCAATGTTGATGGCGTCGCAAAAAGTCCGCCCTCCGGCGTTGCAGCGGTTTTTCAAGATCTCGGCATACTCTATGTGCGTTTTCACCCTCGAAAAACCACTACGCCTTGTGGGACGAAATTTTTGCTTAGCCATCCAATGACTTTTGGCGAGACCAGCAATGTTGAACTTATAGCATTTGGAGAGGCAACAAAAATACGAATCGAGCAAGAAAAGTTTCTACAATCGGTATTTCAGATATTATCTGGTTTCTTGTATATTGAAATGATAAATTTTATGAACAGAGATCCTTTTATTGAGAGGTTTTTATGAGTAAAATGAATAATGATGCCGGGATGCCAATTGCCCTCACTCTTGATCCGGGAGTTTACTATCGCTGTACATGTGGACAATCTGAAAGCTTGCCTTTTTGCGATGGACATCATCAAGATGGAGAGTTTTCGCCAATTCGCTTTGAGGTCAAGGAACGTGAAAAGGTTTATTTGTGCAGTTGTGGAAAAACAGAAAATCAGCCCTTTTGTGATGGGAGTTGTGGTGTGGATCTCCCGTGATAGCATTGCAAGAAATCATTTTTGCTGAGCAACTTCTGTTGTCCATGCACGCAAAAGTAACAGAGAGTTTTTTCTGCTGGGGCGGTTTATTTGATGGGGCGAAGATTTTTATGAGCCAAACAACCAGAATATATGCTAGAATTTGAATGTTGAAGATTGATTATCTCAGTGCTCATTACTTTTGGTAAATATTGTTAAAAACTTAGTGATATTAATAGGATAAGTTAGGTGTATAAAATTATTACCCATCCCGGCAGTGCCCATAAAGACGATTTTATGTCTGTGAGTATTTTGCTTGCAACTCTAGGTTCTGCAGAAATTTTTCGTCGTGAAGCAACCAGTGAGGATCTTGCTGATCCCGATACCTATGTTGTCGATGTCGGTATGGAACATGATCTTGAAAAGCATAATTTCGACCATCATCAGGATCCATCGTTTCCCTGTGCGTTTCACCTGGTGATGAAGTATCTCGGCTACCATGATACCGCCATAATAGTTTTTGGCTGGTATGCACAAATGAGCATGATGGACGTCAGGGGGCCTTATAAGACCGCTGAATATCTTGGTATCGATACCAGTGTTCTGTTTGCATCTTCTTCACCGATTGATGGCTATATTCTTTCATGTTTCTCAAAAGTAACTTCATTAACCGAGCAGGATGCTTTTTATGGGTTGATGAAAGATTTTGGGGAGGATTTCATTGAAATGATTGGTCTGAAAATGGCGCGCTTGGAACAACTGAAAAAAGAGACTCAAATTCTGCCGATAAAACATCTCAAGGCTCTTGTCAGTCGCATTGCAGACAACCCTAAGTTGTCAATGGAGTTATATCTTCGTGCTCTGAATGACAAAGCTGTGGTGATGAGTATTACCCCGTCGATCCGTGGCGCAGGGTGGGAAATGTTGCGGTTGGCGGATAATATGGTTGTTGACTTTCGCTTAGTTGCCTCTCATCCGGAAATCCGTTATGTTCACATGAATGGATCTATTGCTAAAACCAGAAGTCTGATTCCTCTTGAGGACGTCCTTGAACTTGCCTCCCAGGCTATTGTGCAACCGAGCTTAATTGTTCATCAATAGTTTTTTTATTTGTGCATTTCAGACTGTTCAAAATACCAGTAAAAAGAGAACATCAATGCAGGTGTGTTTTTTGTCGTTCATGTAGACTGGTGGTCGAAACTGTTTTACCAGAAGAAAGGCTTTTTTTTTCAATATGGTAGAGCAGAACAGTAGACGCTTTCGTGACTTTTAACTGCTTCCCAGGTGCGTATATGACCATCTTGCGAGTAGTGTAATTGCACTTGTTTAACAAATTTATTTTGTTGCCGTGGAACAACGTGGAAGTTGGTAATTTCAAAAGGCATGGAATTTCCTTTTTTAGTGCAGTAGAAAACGCCCCCCCGATTTAATTCAGGAGGACGTTTTCTACTTATTTGATCCTTTTGCAAAAGTCTTCAAAATTCAGTGACCGTCATTCCCGCGCAGGCGGGAATCCAGAGGTTTCTCGGGTTTTTCGAAAACTGGATCCCCATTTTCACGAGGATGACGACTTTTGCAAGAGACTCATTTATTAATGTATAAAAATCAGGCAGCCGTAATTTTCAGGACAATCTTGCCGAAGTGTTTATCCTCTTCCATCATCTGGTGTGCCGCGACAACATCAGTCTGCGGGAAAACTTTTTCGATAATCGGGACGATAGTTCGGTCGGCAAACCTGGGCAGGGCGCGGCGGGTGAATTCAGCAACAATATCACCTTTTTCAGCAACCGGACGACTGCGCAGAACCGAGCCAATAATCTGCTGGCGTTTGACCATCATCAGCGCCAGGTTTAATTCAGCTTTAATCCCGCTGATGACACCGATAATCACAAGCTTTCCTGTGTAACCAAGGGAATTCATGTTTGGTTTCAGGTACTTGGCACCAACATGGTCGAGAATCACATCAACCCCTTTTTTAGTGGTGTATTCTTTGACCAGACTGGAAAAATCAGGGGTCTCAGTATAATCGATAACCAGGTCGACACCCAGCTCCTTAACCCGTTCCATTTTACTTGGGTTGGCGGTAACAATCAGTTTAGCATTTGGTGTCAGGGCTTTCGCCAGTTGAATGGCAGCAGTATTAACTCCACCACCGCCACCATGAAAAATGGCCGTCTGCCCATCCTGCAGTCCGCCAATCATAAAAACATTGAGGAATGCGGTGATGTAGCTTTCATTGACACAGGCGGCCTCTTCAAAACTCATACTTTCGGGAATCGGCATCAGATGATTTGCGTAAGCCACGGCATATTCTGCATAACCGCCACCTCCAACCAGTGACATAACCCGATCACCGACCTTCCAGTTGCTGACGTCGCCACCAATTTCAGCGATGGTTCCCGCAACTTCGAGTCCCAGAATCTCTGAATCACCCGCAGGGGCAGGATAATTGCCCATCCGCTGAACCAGATCGGGACGGTTGATGCTGGTAGCAACAACTTTAATCAGGACTTCATTGGCTTTTGGTTGTGGTTTGTCAATCTCCCCAATTTTCATAACTTCCGGGGCACCAAATTCATCCATAAGAACTGCTTTCATTATTCTCTCCTTTGATAAAATGATAGATAATATCTTACGAAAATTGAGCAAAATCTATGCTGTTCCCTGTAATTATAGTCAGAAAGAGACGAGGATTCAAACTGGATAATGAATCATTCGCATTAAGATAAAAAAAATGTAATAATTTTTTGTTAAATTGTGTATAATTATAGGTCTCGCGAAAAAATAGTTGGTGCTTCTTTTGAATACCTTAATCCTAACGGTTCGGTTGCTGTGCAAATTGATCTGCAAAGATTGTTGAATTACTTGCTGCTGGTTTTGTCTATTGTTGGCGGAATTATGTCCGGGATGTTGGCAGGGCGGTTGATTGGTCTGTCATTGGGGGGCGATGAGATGATGCTGTCCGCAGAACCCATACCAAGGAAAATTGCCGTGCATCAACTGCAGGAAGATGACTTCCAGATTATTTTAAATCGAAATCTGTTTAATTCCAAAGGGATCGATGGAGCAGAACAGGTTAATCTTTCGTCTACGGCTTTTCCTGCAGAGACTGCAGTGGAATCGACAGGAATGATTGGTGACCTTGAGTTGATTGGAACCGTCGTTGCTGGCGAAGATTCTTTAGCGTTGATCAAATCGGGGGCAAAAGCTGGTATCTTTCAGTTGCAGGAAGAGTTGGTTCCAGGGGTGGTTGTGAGTGAGATCGGTCGTAAGTTGGTGGTTTTAAAGGATCATGGCACCCGCCGGGAGTTGTTATTGAAGCAACGTAAAGGGGCTGGTGCCAAGTTGGTCAGACCGCGAAGCTCTGCTGCGGCCAAAGAGGGAATTGTTGCCGTTGATGAGAGTCGCTGGAAGATTTCAAAAGCTGTCGCGGATAATGCTCGTGCCAATCTCAACTCATTACTGCAAACCGCTCGAATGGTTCCACAGATAAAAAATGACAAAACTATCGGGTTTAAACTGGTGGAGTTGGAAAAGGGTTCATTATTGGAAAAAATTGGTTTGCGGGTTGGCGATTTGGTTGTTGAAGTCAATCAAGTTGAGCTGAATAGCCCGGAAAAAGCACTACAGATTTTTCAACAGGTTCGCGAAGCGAACAATATCACTCTCGGTTTGATACGTAACGGGCAACCGAAAACATTTGAATATAGTTTTGAATAGGAGTTGATCGTGGTCATTCGACGCGGCACAAATATTTTGTTGCTGATATGCATGCTTTTGGTTTTATCAGTTTCTCAACCGCTGGCAGCACAGAAAGAGAAGCTGGCGGGTCAGCTTGAAGTTACGCTCGATTTCCAGAATGTTGAGTTAGTCGATTTGATTGGAACAATCAGTGAATTGACCGGTAAAAATTTTGTTTACGATGAATCGGTACGTGGCAAGGTCAGTGTGGTTTCGCCGAAGCCGATTACTGTGGATGATGCCTATCGGCTTTTCAGTACCGTTCTTAAGGTCAAGGGCTTTACCATTGTTCCTTCAGGAAAAGTGAATAAAATTGTCTCGATTCGTACTGCAAAAGTAGAAAATCTGCCAATCAGTAGCGGAAAAAATCTTGGTGAACAATTTATCACTCGTCTCATTGAGCTGAAAAATCTGGATGCTACCGTTGTTGTCGACACAATTCTCCGCCCGCTCATGCCCAAAACCAGCCACGTCGTTGCCTATGCCCCAACGAATACCGTTGTCATTACAGATAGCGCTGCCAACATCAGGCGTCTAGCACAAATTATCTCTTCTTTGGATCATTCGTGGGACGCTGAGAAAATGGAAATCGTTGATCTCCGTTTTTCAGATGCTGAAGAAACTGCCAAATTGGTGATGCAGGTGCTGGAAGGTGGTGCTACAACAAATCGGGGGAAAAAAACTGGCACAACAACCCATAAAAAAACTTTAGGACGAATTATTCCTTATGAACGAACCCATAAAGTGATGCTTATGGGTGATGATAAATTTATTTTGCGTGCCAAAGAGCTGATTGTTCAACTTGATGAAAAAGCGGATCTTGGTCGGGCTGGTGTCCATGTTTATTATCTGGAACATGCTGAAGCGGAGGGGTTATCTGAAACTCTGAATAAAATTGTTGTGGGGGCAAAAAAAGCTCCCTCGGCAAAGCAGGAAACGGCCGTTGGTAAAATTTTTGGAGACGTTACTATTACTGCGGATAAACCCACCAATGCATTGATTGTTAGTGCGACCGCAGAAGACTATGAAGGTGTCCAGGGTTTGATCAAACAGCTCGATATCAAGCGGAAGCAGGTTTTTGTTGAAGCCCTGATTCTGGAACTATCGATGGATGCTCTGATGGATCTGGGAACCTCGTTGCAAGGTGCTGTCGATACTGGTAGCGACAGTTTGATTTTTGGTTCCAGCAATGCAGGGGCGGAAGGCTTGGCAGCCTTTACCCCGACAGATGGGGTTCCAAATGTGCTTGCTCAAGCTGTTGACGGTATTCTGCTTGGTGGGATGTTCAACCCGATTACAACTGTCATTAACGGAGAGACTGTCACGGTTCCGGCTCTTTCTGCCTTGATTGGACTTTCTCAAACCGATTCAAATGTTAATGTTCTTTCCGCGCCACGTTTGCTGACATCAGATAATGAAGAAGCAGAGATTATCGTTGGTAAAAACGTCCCCATCATCACCTCAAAAACAACTGATAATGCCGGTAATCCGATCAACTCGGTTGAGCGCCAGGATGCAGCACTCACTTTACGATTTACTCCGCAGATCACCGAAGGAAATCTGGTGCGCATGAAGATTTTTCAGGAAATCAGTTCTGTTGTTGCTGAATCAACAGCGACCGGGTCAGTCAATGAGGTTGGCCCGACGTTTAAAAAGACCTTACTGCGCAACACAATCGTGGCTCGTGATGGTGAAACGGTTGTCCTTGGCGGTCTGTTCCAGACCGATACAGCTAAATCTGTCACCAAAGTTCCGTTCCTGGGAGATATTCCGATTCTTGGGCTCTTATTCAAGCGGACGAAAGATGTTGAAAAGAAAACCAGTCTATTGATTTTTATTACCCCTCACGTGATTCGTAATGCTGAAGATCTGAAACGAATTACTCGGGAAAATCGGGACAGCCTTAATCTATTTCAGGAAAAAGGCGATTCCAATAAATTTTTCGGTTTGGAAGATCCAGAGGGGAATGTGTTGAAACCAGAAACGGCAGCGGGGGAATAATCCATGCGACCGTTGAAATGGCGCCAACTTGGAGAAATTCTGGTGCAGGACAAGGGCCTTTCTGAGGATATTGTTCGCCAGGCATTACGCGAACAGGAGTCCAGTTCCCTGCGATTGGGGGATATTCTCAAGGAAAAGGGTGCGACGACAGAAATCACTCTTGCAGAAGCTCTGGCAACTCAGAGCGGGATGGAATATGTTGCAGAGCCAAAGGTTGCAACCAGCGCCCTCCATCTGTTGACCACTATTCCGATCAGTTACGCCAAAGAAAATCTGGCGGTTCCTTTAGAAATTGACGGGCAGACGATCCGCTTAGCCGTTGTTGACCCAGGTAATAATCGTATTTTGAATGATCTTTCAGTTTTAACGGGTTGTCGAATTATTCCCTGCCTGGCAGAACCGGATAAATTACTTGCAGCGATCAACCAGGGCTATGAGACCCTTTCTGGTGGTGGTGACAGTTCGATTTCTGATATCGGGCAGGAAGATCTGGATGGGTCTATTCAGATTGAAGATCTTCTGGATACCAGCGACGAAGCTCCGATTATCCGTTTTGTCAATGGATTACTGACCCAGGCTTACCGACAACGCGCCAGCGATATTCATATCGAACCGTTTGAAACTGAAGTGATCGTTCGCTATCGGGTTGATGGAATTCTCTACGAGGTGCAGCGTCCTCCCTATCGTGCTTTAGCAAATATTATTTCCCGTTTGAAAATTATGGCAAACTTGGATATTGCTGAAAAACGCCTCCCTCAGGATGGGCGATTCTCAGTTCGTATTGCAGGAAAACAGGGGGATATCCGGGTGTCAACACTGCCCACGGCTTTTGGTGAGCGGGTTGTCCTCCGGCTGCTGGATAAAAGTGCCGGAGTGTTGAACCTGGGAGATATTGGTGTTGATTCTGAGATGTTGCCACAGATCAAGGCGATGATAGAGAAAAATCATGGCATCTTTCTGGTCACGGGACCGACCGGGGCAGGTAAAACGACAACCCTTTATTCGGCATTATCGGCCATTAACTCCCATGAACAGAATATCATTACCGTTGAGGATCCGATTGAATATCAACTTCCGGGAGTTGGACAAGTCCAGGTTAATCCCAAAATAAATCTCACTTTTGCACAAGGTTTACGATCCATATTACGGCAGGATCCAGATGTAATTATGGTGGGTGAAATCCGCGATAGTGAAACGGCAAAAATAGCTGTTCAGGCGGCATTGACGGGGCATCTGGTCTTTTCCACTCTGCACACCAATGACTCAGCCGGGGCTCTGGCACGTTTGGTCGATATGGGGGTTGAACCTTTTCTGGCAGCCTCGGCACTGGTTGGGGTTCTGGCGCAACGATTGGTAAGAACTGTCTGCCCACACTGTCGTATTAGCTATCGGCCTGAGAAGGAATTACTTGCTGAACTGTTTGATGGAACGGACGTGCCGAAACAGGTAACTTTTTATCGTGGGCGTGGTTGCAGTCATTGTATGCAGGTTGGTTATCTGGGACGAACTGGTGTGTATGAACTGTTGGAAGTAACCGATCCTATTCGTCATCTGGTGACCAGCAATGCGGACGCGGCGACAATTCGTCAGCAGGCATTGAAAATGGGGATGCGCTCTCTGCGGCAAGCGGGCTTAGTCAAGGTTCTGGCTGGGCAGACAACGGTAGAAGAAATCCTGCGGGTGACTCAGGAGGAGGTTTAAGCGGTGGCTCTTTATGAGTACAGTGCTTTTGATGCTCACGGAAAAAAACAACGCGGTGTTGTTGAAGCTCTGAGTCAGAAAGCAGCTAGCCATAAACTCCGGGGGCAAGGGTTATTTCCAACTGGGCTGACTGCAGCTGGGAATACTGCTGGAGCAACTCAGCGTACTCTCTTTCGGCGTGTCAGTGCTGCACAGTTGGGCATTGCAACCCGGCAACTTGCAACAATGTTGGCTGCAGGAATGCCCCTTGATGAAGCACTGGTTATGGTTGCAGAACAGCAAACACAGGGCTCCCTCAGTTCTGTCCTGACCCGGGTACGGGATGATATTTTACAGGGAAGTGCCCTTTATGCTGCTCTTCAGGCTCATCCAAATATTTTTCCACCACTCTATACCAATATGGTTCAGGTTGGTGAGGCGAGTGGAACTCTGGATAAAGTTCTGCACCAACTTGCTGATTTTACAGAGGAGCAAGCCCGGTTTAATTCTCAGTTTAAAGCTGCGCTGACCTATCCGCTGTTAATGTTTCTGGTCGGCAGTGGAGTGCTGCTATTTTTGATGACTTTTGTTGTGCCGAAAATTACCAGGATGCTGGAAGACCTCGAACAGGCTCTCCCTCTGCCCACCCGCTTGTTGATGTCCTTCAGCCATTTTCTTGCTGGCTACTGGTGGCTGCTGGTGATCCTGGGGATCGGCTTGTTCTGGCTGATTCGCCGTATTTCATTAACTTCGGCAGGACGGCTCTGGTTAGACCAAAGAAAGTACCGCTTTCCGTTATTCGGGTCGTTAGCTCTAGAGAATGCTACTGCCCGTTTTTCCAGAACAATAGCAACTCTGCTGCATAGTGGCGTACCATTATTGACCGCCCTCGAAATTGTCCAGAACCTGCTTGCTAATACATATTTACAGCAAGCGCTTGAAGGAGTTCGAGAAAAGGTCATCGAAGGGGCTGGTTTGTCGGAACCTCTTTTTGATGCGCGAGTCTTCCCCGCAATGTTAGCGCAAATGGTTGCTGTTGGTGAGCGTAGTGGTGAATTGGAGGGAATGTTGTTCAAAGTGGCAGAGATATATGAACATCAGGTTCAAACGCGATTAAATAGTATGATGGCTCTGCTGGAACCTCTGATGATATTGTTGATGGGAACAATTGTCGGTTTTATTGTGTTGGCTATTCTTTTGCCGATTTTTCAGGCGAGTCAAGGGCTGGGATAGAGTCCAAAGCCCAAGGAGTAATGGATGGATTTATCAAAACAAAATCAGCGCGGCTTTACCCTGATAGAAATTATGGTTGTTGTCGTAATTCTTGGAATTCTGGCTGCAATAGTTGTCCCTCGTTTATTGGATGAACCGGAAAAAGCGCGACGGACTTCAGCAGCGACCCAGATTCGTAGTTTTGAGGAAGCACTGGGAATCTTTAAACTGGATAATGGATTTTACCCCTCAACTGAGCAAGGTTTACAGGCTTTGGTGACCAAACCGACAGTTGGGCGAATTCCCAGCCGTTATAAGGTCGGAGGATATATCAGGAAGATTCCTCTTGATCCGTGGGGACAGCCTTATCTTTATCTTTCTCCCGGGGTGCATGGGGATTTTGATCTCTTTTCTTATGGTCCTGATGGTGAAACTGGCGGTGAGGGAGAAAATGCCGATGTTGCCAATTGGAACCTCGATTAAACGTTCAGGCTTTACTCTGATTGAGCTTATGGTTGTTATTGTGGTTTTGTCGCTGGTCAGTTTAGTCAGTTTGCCATTACTGGCGAATCGGGGTGAAGGCAATGAACGACTGATGGTTCGGCGGATCGCTGGAACGGTTAAGCAACTGTATAATGAGGCGACACTGACCCGGGACGAACACCTGCTGACGTTTGATCTTAACCGTAATAGCATGTTGGCTTTTCGCCTGCGATCCCGCTCTGGAGGAATAGAAAAAGAGCCATTTGGACGGGAAATTATGTTGGCGCCACTGCAGATCAAACAGATTGATATCGAAGGGAAAGGGACTTTTCGTACCGGTCAGGTTTCTGTCCGGGTATTTCCTCTCGGCTGGATGGAAGCGACGCGTCTTTTACTCCAGAAAGAGAGCGGCGGAGACATTCAGCTTGCATTTTCACCATTGACTGGATCGATAACGATCGATGATGAGCATGCGACAGTGCAATAAAGGTTTTTCTTTACTTGAAGTGATGATTGCTCTGGCGATTGTTGCCATTGCTCTGGTGACTTTATTGGGATTATCAAACCGTTCTATCCTGGTTCAGGATAAAATCCAAAAGGTCACCAGTGCGACTCTGCTAGCGCAACAACTGATGAGTGAGCAGGAACTGAGTATTGGAAAGACTGGTTCAACTTGGGAACCAGAAGAGGATGTTTTTGCTGAACCGTTTGCAGATTTTCGTTGGCAGGTCAGCTACCAGGATACTTTGATCAGCCAGGTGAAACAGGTCACTATTCAAGTTCTTTGGGGGGATGTAGCAAAGAATGAACAGGTTCAGCTGGTTTCCTTTTTGCCGGTGAAGGGGGCAGAATGAGGAAAGCATCCCGAGGGTTTACTCTGGTCGAAGTTTTGCTGGCCATCTTAATTGGGACTCTGGTTCTGACCAGTGTTTATGGAATTTTCAGTTCAGTGAGCCGAGCCAGAAACCGTTTGGAGGCAGAAGGGGATTTATACCACCAGGCACGGATTTTTTTTGATCGGATTGGTGGAGAGTTGAGTAGTTTAAGATCTGCCCCACTGGGAGAAAAGGCTGTTTTCACTTCGGGGACGACTCTTGATGGAGGACTCTTTCTCGAGTTTAACACTGAGTTGGTTTCTCCGGGCATGCTGCAGTATGGAGGAATTTCACGGGTTCGCTATGAAATACGCCAGCAAGAAGAGGGAGCTGATCTGTTGCGCAGTGAGCAGGTTCTGCTGGCGGGTCTGGCTCCATCCGCGCCGCTCCTTTTTATTGCTGGTTTAAAAACTTTTCGGGTACGCTATTTTAGTCAGGGTCTCTGGCAGGATAGCTGGTCGGGAAGAACGCCACCACGGCTGGTTGAGATTACTCTGGAGCTGGAAATTGATGGTCGGTTTATTCCATTTCGCAGCAGTTTTGTCCTGCCCGAGGTGTCTGGATGAGTTGTCTGCGCACGCAAAACGGGATGGCTCTGCTGTTGGTTTTGCTGATAGTCGCTTTACTCAGTGCCTTGTTGATTGAATTTTCTTTTTCAACCCTGGTTGATTTACGGGCAACCGAGACCTTTCGTGATCGAACCAAGGCTTACTATCTGGCTCGGGGTGGAATAGAGGCGGCTCGAACAATTCTTCAGGAAGATAAGAATGATTTTGACCACCCTTCTGAATTCTGGGGGAATCCTCTGGCCAATATCCCAGCTGGAGATGGTGATGTCAGTATTACTATTTCTGACCTGACGGGGCGGTTGAACATTAATTTTGTTGCTGATAAGCGGGGCAACCGTTTGCCGGGTTATCATCGGTTTGTTGCCCTCTGTGAAGATGTTTTACAATTGGATCAATTGCAGGCGCAGGAGTTGGCTGATTCTCTGGTTTATTGGTATAACGGAGATAAAACCAAGGTAACCCCTGATGATGGTTATTATTCTGCCTTACAGCCTCCCTATCAAAGGCGAGGCCGGAAATTGACTGTTTTGGGGGAACTGAGGCTGATAAAAGGATTCAATCTACAACGCTTTGAAAGTTTAAAACCTTACATCAGAGTTGTTGGTGAAAATCAGATTAATCTTAACACTGCTCCGGCAGAAGTTCTTTACGCCTGGCAATTTTCTGCTGCAGAGGGGAATGTAGAAATTATTTTTGATCAAGCGGATATTGATGCGCTCGTAAGTTATCGACAGCAATCACCCTATCGAACATTGCAGGATCTCTCTTTGGCCGAGGGGATCGGGGAGCGCTGGTCTGCTGCCTGGGTACAGGGTTCGGTTGGGGTCAAAGGATTGATCTATCAAGTTTTCAGCCGGGGACGGATCAATCAGGGAACCCGTCAGGCTCAAGCAATTGTCAGCAAACAAGGCAATAAGCTTCTAAGTTTCAAGGTGGAATAATACCATGTCTAAACGTTTTATCGGTATCGATCTGGAAGGGACAGACATCAGAGTTGCCATTTTGACAGCAGCTCCGGGGGGTAAAATCGATGTCGAGCTGGATAACCGCAGCTACGAGACCCCTGAGGCCGCAGCCGAGATGATCACCGAGATGTTAGGTGGAAAAATCACCTTGGGTGACCGTCTCATTACGGCACTCCCTTGTCGGGTTGGTCTGTTTCGCCGCCTGCGTTTTCCCTTTCGTGAAAGAAGTAAAATAGAAGCGGCTCTGCCGTTGGAGTTGAACGCACAACTGCCGATTTCACTTGAAGAGCACCTTGTTTCCTTTTTGCCGCCGCAGGCACGTGAAGATGATTATGAAGTAGATGCTGTTGTCGTTAATAAACGGGAGGTTGATGAACTTCTGACTCATTTCCCGAATCCAGAACAAAATCCCCGCCGCATTGATCTTTTTCCCTTTGCCCTTTTACCGGCTTTAGACCAACAGGATGGAATCTTATTATATTGCCGACGTCTCGAGGTTGTTGTCGCGCTGGTTTATGATGGTGTGATCTGGGACTATCGATTGTTGCCCGGCACCAGCGAACTTGACGAAGATGAGGTTTTTGATTTTATTGCCAATCAGGTCAGTCAGCTGGAAAATGCTATTGGCCATGAGGGCTTGCCACTTTGGGTTATTGGGGCGGGAGTGACTGAACAGCTGCTGATTACCCTTTATAAAACCGATCGAACAATATTAAATCCAGCTGAGGATGTATTGGGGACAGAGATTCCTCACGAAATGGCGCCGGCAGCACTTCTGGCCTTATCTGAAATGCGCGAAGCTAAAAAAATGACTCAGATGAATTTTCGCCAGGGGGAATTTTCTGCGCGAGGGCAACTGGAGATTTTTCGCACCAAACTTGTTGCTGTTGGGCTTCTGTCTCTTCTGATTATTGCTGGTGGAGCCTTGACAATGCATCTCAGCTATTTGCAGAAAACTCGTGAGGAACAGCGTCTAAAGCAGCAGATATCTGAGGTTTTCCGTCAGGTTATGCCTGCCAATTCGACACTTGTTGATGTGCCGTTGCAATTGGAAGGTCAGCTGAATGACCTGCAAAAGCAGGTGCAATTTTTTGGTCTTGGTAATCAGGGCGCCGCAACCGTCTTGCAGGGTTTATCCTCGAGTATTGATCGGGATCTGCGGGTTGATATCAATGAATATAACTATAATAGTAATGAGGTTCGTTTATCTGGAAATGCAGATTCTTTTGAGTCGGTCAATCGGATAGCTGAACAACTGAAAGCTAATCATCTCTTCAACCATGTTGAAATTGTTAATGCCAAATTGGCAACTGATAACAGCCAGGTCGATTTTGAACTACAACTTAAATTTCACGGGGGAGAAGAGCAATGATTAATCGTCTCAACTCACGGGAAAAAACAGTTGTCGGTGTCGGTCTGGCTGCCTTGGTGGTGCTATTTGTCTGGTTTGTTTTATTCAACCCTTATTTTGAGACAATGAATAATCTTGATCGTAGGATTGCTGCCCATCGGCACAGCCTGGAGAGAGTAGAAAAAATAAGAGACCAAATTATCCAGTTGCGGCAGCAGCTTGCAGCCGTTGAAACGCGTAAAAAGGATAATCGACCACTTTTCTCTCAGGTTGAAAATTTTACTGAGCAGACGGGTATTCGTGAGCAATTACTTTCTATGCGCCCACAACCAGCAACAACCCAAGGGAAGTTTCGCCAACAACTTGTTGAGATCCGCCTGGAAAAGATATCTTTATCACAATTGGTTAAATTACTATATGTTGTCGAATACCGTAGCGGGGGGGTTCAGGTAAAATCGATGCGGGTCAAGCCACGTTTTGATGATCGTTCGCTTCTGGATGTCAATATGATCTTGATGTCTCTGGAGAGACTATGAGTCGTATGCTCCCCTCATTTTTTGGCTGGCAGAGATTAGCTGGAAACCGCAGGCTGTTTTTGTTTTGTTTCCTCCTCTTTATCATCAGTGCATTTTTCTCTTTTTGGATGTTTTTCCCTGCTGATGTATTGCAACGTCGACTGATTTACGAAGTTTCTCAACAAACTGGTTTGAAGATGCAGGGTCGAAATGCAACTATGCTTTTCCCCGTGGGATTAAAGCTGGATCTGTCAATTTATCCTCCTGTGCCTGAAATGACCGATTTAGAGCTGACTGAATTGGAGGTGACCCCACTGTGGAGCCGTCTTTTCAGCGCTGAACGGGGAGTTAAAATAACGACTAATCTGGCAGGTGGAGAGCTTGATATCAGTGCCGGGCAAAGTGGACAGGTAACTTTTCAATTTAAGAATATTGCTGTGGCATCATTGCAAGAGCTGGATATGCCTTATCGAGTCAGTGGGCAACTAACCGGGTTTCTGGACGGTGAAAACCTTTCAGAAAATATGACCGGACACGGTAATTTTACCTTTCGTTTAAATGCTACTCAGATTCTCGGCTTGGAAAAAATTGGTTTACCCGCTAATTTTTCTGTCGGGGTATTGCGCCTTGCGGGTAAATTTGATCAGCGCCGTTTTAGCCTGGAGAAAGTTGTTTTGACCGGTGGCGCCATAGAATTAAGTGGTGGAGGAAATATTCTGGTTGGCGAGACCCCGGAGCAGACGCGGTTGAATCTGAATGTTCGCTTGCATCCTACTGCGTCAACACCCGACAGCCTGGGGAGTTTGTTGAAAATTACTGGAGTTCGACCAACAGCAGATGGCAGTTATTTGTTGCGGATCGGCGGAACTTTAGCTAAACCGGTTATCCGCTGACGACTTAGAATTAACTGCGGCTATTTTTGTTCTCTTCTCCCTGAGGGAGAAGGGATGATTTTTGATTATTCGGGATTCTGAACGAAACGATACCCCCGGCCTCGAACGGTGCGGAAATAATCCGGCTTGGTTGGATCGATTTCAAAATATTTGCGTAAACGGACAATAAAGTTATCAAGTGTGCGGGTTTCTGTTTCTGGTGCCATGCCCCAGACCTGTTTAAGGAGTTTCTCCCGGGACAAGATTTTCCCTTCCTGGTCAAAAAAAAGTAGCAATATTTTCATTTCCAGTTCAGTCAACTGAATGGTTCCGGTCGCTGTCGTCGCCTGATGTGTTTCCAGATCAATCCGGTTAACCCCGAATTGGTAGTGTTTATTCTCTAGCTGGGTCATTTGCCAATGGGCTCGCCGGAGTAAGCCTGCAACTCGTAACAGAAATTCTTTGAGGTTAAATGGTTTAGCCAGATAATCATCAGCTCCTTTGCTGAGCCCGGTGATTCGATCCTGCTCTGAGCCCCGGGCAGTCAACATAAGGATGGGGATCTGATTTTCTTGTTCTCGCAGGAGGTTGCAGACCTCAAGTCCATCAATACCGGGTAATGACAGATCAAGAATAAGCAGGGCATATGGATTTTTTGCCAGGAGCTCCAATGCTTGTTCCCCACTTTCAACGTGGGTGACCTGGTAACCTTCTTCTTCCAGATTAAAAACCAGTCCCTGGGCAATGTGCGGCTCATCTTCGACAAGTAATAGTGCTATGTTGCTTTTATTCATCAAGTTGCCCTTCCGCGAGGGGGATCATCAGGTGAAAGGTTGTTCCTTTGCCACTTCCCGGACTCTCAATCCAGACCTTGCCACCATGGAGACGAATAACATTTCGGACAATGAATAAGCCGAGACCGCTGCCACGAATTGATTTCCCCGTATGCCGAATTCGATAAAAAATTCGAAACACTTTTTTCTGATGTTTACCTGGGATACCATGCCCCTGATCGGTAAAGCGCAGGTGTGCCATCTCACCATTCCGGGTCAGTTGCACTGAAACGATTGGCGGACTATCGGTATAGAGCGTTGCATTTTCCAGAAGATTTCTCAGCACTGTTTCAAGCGCCTCTGTTTCAAATCTGGCAGATAACCCGGGTTCAATTTCCCAACGTAAGATCCCATTTTCAGGAAATTTTTCCTTCTCACCTAGCAGGTAAGACTCAATCATCAGCGACAGGTTTCCCTGCTGTAGATTAAGTCTGGCTCCGCGATGTTCAATTTTTCCGGCGGTTAGAAGATTACTAATCAGCCCATTTAACCGTTCACTGTCTCCCTGCATTCGTTTGACAAATTGCTGCAACTGTTCCTGATTCGGCTGGCGCATCTGAATCGTTTCCAGATGAAGCTGAATCGATGCCAAGGGGGATTTTAACTCGTGGGTGACCTGGTTAACAAAATGTCTTTGGGCTCGGTTTAAGGAAGCCTGTCGTCGCCAGTAGAGGAAGATGACATAGACACCAATCAAAATAGCCACCAGCAGCAGAATCCCCTCAGTCAGGATTAGCCAATCGCTTGTTTCTGGTAACCATTCCACTTGGTATTTGTTTGCCAACTCTTTCAACTGCTGGTGGCGACCAAGAAACCAGTAGATCCAGAAGATCAGTAACAGAATCCACACAATCTGAATGCCAATGAAGGTGATGAGTGGATGGAAAAGGCGACGAAACAGTTTCATGGCTCATCTATTACCATTGAAAACAGGACGTTACAAGGCAGTTTTTACATAAGTATTACATTCCTAAGTTGTCTGGGCTGGTAAAATCTACCGATTAAATCAAGAAGCTATCAATTATTATACCCGGATGGCTGCATAGACAGGAGTTTTTATGCTTGCAGGATTAACTATAGGTCAACACAGTGTCCCTTTTCCGCTGATTCAGGGTGGGATGGGGGTGCGTATTTCTGGATTTCGTTTAGCGGGAAATGTCGCTTTGAATGGTGGAATCGGTATAGTTGCCGCCGCCGGCTTAGCATTAAATAGTGAGAGCTATGATGGAAAGAATTTTTTTGCGGCAGATCGTCAGGCATTATTGGATGAATTGCGCAAGGCTTATGAAATTGCGCCAGATGGCGTGATCGGTGTCAATTGTATGGTCGCGGTAAAAAACTATAATGAAGTGGTACGGACATCCTGTGAAGGTGGAGCCAAACTGATTATCAGCGGTGCTGGATTACCGATGAATCTCCCTAAATTAACGGCTGATTTTCCTGATGTTGCTCTGGTGCCGATTGTCTCGTCGGTCAAGGCGGCCGAGTTGATCGTGCGTAAATGGCAGAAAACCTACCAGCGTTTTCCCGATGCTATCGTGGTTGAAGATCCCGATACGGCAGGTGGCCATCTGGGTGAAAAAATGGAGCGGATTGGCAGCGGGGACTATGATCAGTATGCAACTGTACGCGGAGTTAAGGATTATCTAAAGGATAAGTGGAATGTGGACATTCCGATCATTGCCGCAGGTGGTATCTGGGATCGGGAAGATTTGGAATATGCCCTGGCTCAGGGGGCAGATGGTGTCCAGATGGGAACCCGTTTTGTGGTGACTGAAGAATGCGATGCCAATGATGAATTCAAGCAGGCTTACCTTGATTGTTCGCAGGAAGATATTGGTCTGATCATGAGTCCGGCAGGATTGCCAGGTCGAGCGATCAGGAAAAATATCGACCAGGTGCGTCAGCGGGATGTTGATCTTGACGTCTATTGCCCCTCTGCCTGTTTGAAAAAATGTGCCTATCAGACATCGCGTGAGCGCTTCTGTATTATCCATGCGTTAGATCGTGCTCAGCAGGGGAACACGGAGACCGGCCTGATTTTCTGTGGCACTAATGCCTGGAAAGCCGATCACATCTCAACGGTTAAAGAAGTGTTTGCCGAACTGTTCCCCCAAGAGGAACGGGCTACCGGTTGACCTCTCAACGGCTCAATATTACCGCTGTACTGACAAAAGGGGCAAAACGACCTGATTGAATGAGTCTTATCGCCTTTTCAATGTCGGGGGAAAAGTAGCGATCCTGATCGTAAAATGGCACTTCGTCACGTAAAAGCTGCTTAGCCTGTTCTAGTAACTCAGAGGTTTTTAGTGGCGCACGAAAATCGATACCCTGACAAGCCGCCAGTAATTCAATTGCCAGAATTCCTGCTGTATTCTCCGCCATCTCTCCCAGCCTGCGGGCAGCAAAGGTCGCCATGGAAACGTGGTCTTCCTGGTTTGCTGAAGTGGGCAAACTATCGACAGAGGCCGGATGGGCGCGGGATTTATTCTCACTGGCCAGGGCTGCTGCCGTGACCTGAGCAATCATAAAACCAGAATTCAATCCCCCTTTCTCGACCAGAAATGGCGGTAATTTACTTAAATTGCTGTCAATTAACAGGGCGATGCGTCGTTCAGCCAGGGCTCCAATTTCTGCAATCGCTAAAGCCATGTTGTCGGCAGCCATTGCCACCGGTTCGGCGTGAAAATTCCCTCCAGAAAGAATATCATTCTCTTCGATGAAAACCAGGGGGTTGTCTGAGACTGAGTTTGCTTCGGTACGGAGAACTTTTGCCGCATGACGGAGTTGCTCCAGACATGCTCCCATCACCTGAGGTTGACAGCGCAAGGAGTAGGGGTCTTGTACCGATTCACAGGCGCGGTGTGAATCTTCAATCTGGCTGTGATCAAGGAGTTTGCGATAGGCTGCTGCTGTATCAATGCGACTTTGGTGACCGCTGATCTGATGAATCCTCGGGTCAAATGGGCTACGGCTTGCCAACGCCGCTTCGACACTGAGACTACCACTGACTATAGCGGCAGAAAACAGATCCTCTGCAGCAAACAGCCCTTCCAGGGCAAAGGCGGTTGATGCCTGGGTGCCGTTGAGCAGTGCCAACCCCTCTTTTGGTCCCAGGGTGCAGGGTTCCAATCCGGCGATTTCAAGTCCTTTTCGACCTGGCAACCGCTCCCCATGATAGAGGACTTCCCCTTCACCAAGTAGAACGGTACTCATGTGTGCCAGCGGTGCCAGGTCTCCAGATGCACCGACAGAGCCTTTCTGGGGGATGCAGGGGTAAACTTCGGCGTTTACCAGGGTGATCAACGCTTCAATAACTTTCAGGCGAATCCCGGAATAGCCGCGAGCCAGACTGTTGATTTTTAAGACCATCAACAGTCGGACTGTTGTTTCATCCATCAATGCACCGACTCCTGCGGCATGGGATAGGACGATCGAACGTTGCAATTGCTTGAGATCTTCATCGGGGATGTGGGTATTGGCCAAAAGACCAAAACCGGTGTTGACACCGTAAACGACTCGACCCTGCGCGATGACCTGACGAACCGTTGCTGTTGCCGCTTCAATCTTTCCCAGGCAATCGGGCGACAGGCTCAACTCAACCGGTTCGGCTTGAATACGCCGTATTTGTTGCAGGCTGAGGTGCCCTGGTTTGAGTTCCAGTTTGAACATCATTTGTCCTCCAGCATCGGTAAATCCAGTCCCTGCTGCTTAGCGCAGTCGATAGCAAGCGGGTAGCCTGCATCAGCGTGGCGCATGACACCCGATCCTGGATCGTTCCACAAAACCCGTTTCAGGCGCTTAGCAGCAGCCTCTGTTCCATCTGCGACAATCACAATTCCGGCATGCTGGCTGAAACCCATCCCAACACCACCGCCGTGGTGCAGACTGACCCAGGTTGCTCCTCCAGAGGTCGAGAGGAGAGCATTGAGCAGGGGCCAGTCAGAAACAGCATCGGAACCATCCGCCATCGCTTCAGTTTCACGGTTGGGACTGGCGACCGAACCTGAATCAAGATGATCTCTGCCGATGACTACGGGAGCCTTGAGCTCCCCGCTGGCAACCATCTGATTAAAGGCCAGACCGAGGCGCGCCCGATCCTTCAATCCGACCCAGCAGATCCGAGCCGGCAATCCTTGAAACTGAATCCGTTCTCTGGCCATGTCGAGCCAGTTGTGTAAATGAGGATCATCGGGAATCAATTCTTTTACTTTGGCATCGGTTTTATAAATGTCCTCGGGATCTCCAGAAAGAGCTACCCAGCGGAACGGACCGATCCCCTCACAAAAAAGTGGGCGGATATACGCGGGAACAAAGCCAGGGAAGGAAAAAGCGTTTTCAATTCCTTCTTCAAGGGCGACCTGACGGATGTTGTTGCCGTAGTCAAAGGTTTCTGCTCCCAGTTGTTGTAGCTGCAGCATGGCTTCAACATGTTTGGCCATGGAGGCCTTGGCCGCTGCAATCACTTTTTGCGGGTTTTCTTGTCGTAAATGCAGCGCTTGTTCAAGACTCCACCCTCCCGGAAGATAACCATTCAGTGGATCATGGGCGCTGGTCTGGTCAGTACAGACATCAGGGACAATTTTGCGGCGAACCAATTCAGGCAGAATTTCGGCACAGTTCCCAAGTAGGCCAACAGAGATAGCTTGTTTATTGCTGCAAGCCGTTTCTATCAATTTCAGGGCTTCATCCAGATGGGTCACTTTGTGATCCAGATACCCGGTTTCCAGCCGTTTGTCGATGCGTGACTCGTCACACTCGATGGCCAGCATATTGAATCCAGCCATGGTTGCCGCGAGTGGTTGGGCGCCACCCATACCGCCAAGCCCTCCGGTCAAAATCCAGCGGCCACGTGCATCACCGGAAAAACGTTTTTTTGCAATGGCGACAAAGGTTTCATAGGTTCCTTGCACAATTCCCTGCGAACCGATATAGACCCAGGATCCAGCCGTCATCTGGCCGTACATCATCAAGCCCTTTTTATCGAGTTCATTGAAGGTTTCCCAGTTTGCCCAGTGTGGCACCAGATTGGAATTGGCGATCAAAACTCGTGGGGCATCGGCGTGGGTCTTGAAAACACCCACCGGTTTGCCCGATTGAATGAGCAGTGATTCGTCATCTTCCAGCCGTCTGAGAACTTCAACAATTTTATCGTAACAATCCCAATCTCGTGCTGCCCTGGCAATACCTCCATAGACAACCAGTTCCTCGGGGCGTTCGGCAACATCTGGATCAAGGTTATTCATCAGCATGCGCAAGGCGGCTTCGGTCAACCAGCTTTTAGCACTCATTTGTGAACCACGCGGGGCGCGAATCAGGCGTTTTGTGTCGAGTCGTTTGTTCATCATCTCTCTCTTCTCTATGAGCGGGTGAGCAGATGGCAGAGCCGGGCAGCGACCCTGGCGGTTCGGCCATCAATGTCATACTGCGGATTATATTCAGCAATATCGGCCACTCTTAATCGATCTTGTACAACTGACTTGATAAAGGCCAGCAGGTGCTCCAGTTCGGGGAGGGGAATCCCTCTTGCCGCTGGAGCACTGACTCCAGGTGCAGTTTCTGCGGGGAGGACATCAAGGTCAATGCTCAGATAAACCGCCTGGCAGGGGCGGAGGAATTTGGTCAATTTTTCTTCAATTCGCGGAAATTTCCAGTTGCTGAGTTCTTCATCTTGCAGGTATTCAACTCCAAGTTGATTCGCCTGATCGAACAGCATTTGCGTGTTCGCAACCTCACTTACACCAAGGCAGAAGTAGCGAAAAGGGATGTTCTTGGCCTGGCAGTGTTCGGCAATTTGTAAAAATGGGGTGCCGGAGGTGGGCACCGCGGCTTTCCGTAAGTCAAAGTGTGCGTCAAAGTTGATGATCCCGATTGGAGCAGCAGTACGTGAGGGATTCAGGTGTCGCTCCAACCCGAGAAAACTGCCAAAAGCTATTTCATGGCCACCACCCAGCAGCAGCGGGAAATGGCCTTGATCAAGCATCTGATGTACCAGAGTTGCTTGTTCCCTTTGTAACTCTTCCAGATTGCCCTGCTCGCAAGTGAGGTTCCCTGCATCATAAGCGGGACGCTTCAGATGATAGGCCTGGTTGGCCAGTAGCCGACGGATCACATCGGATCCGGCAGCCGCTCCAATTCTCCCCTGATTCCGTTTTACCCCCTCATCACTTGCGACTCCCAGTAAGGCTATGCCCGGTTGCTGAGATTTTGCCAACCAGGGAGAAAAGCACTGATGCCAGCGCAGGCTTGTTGTGCCTGATCCCGCATCGACCCGCCCAGTCCAGAGATCCATATTGGGTGCTTTATACATGGCTGATTTCTCCGGCAAAGATCCGTTGCAACAATCGGGTTGCACCGAACTGGTAGGCAAGTTGAGCTGGATCGTCAATGTCCCAGAGGAGCATATCTGCAGCTTTCCCAACCCTGAGAGTTCCGGTAACCTCTCCTAGTCCGAGAGCTGCGGCACCATTTCTGGTTGTGGCCTGGAGAGCCTCTTCGGGAGTCAGACCGAACAGGACGCAGCCCATATTCATCATTAAACGGAGTGATGCCAGCGGACAGCTGCCCGGATTGAGGTCGCTGGCCAGAGCCATTGGAACCTGATATTGACGCAACAGCTCAACCGGTGGTTGTTTCGTTTCACCAAGAAAATAAAAGGCTCCGGGAAGCAGAGTCGCGACGGTTTCCGATTTCTTCAGTGCTTTGATTCCAGCTTCATCCAGATATTCCAGATGATCGACCGACCAGGCCGAGTAACTGGCGGCAAGTTCTGCCCCATGACTGTTGGACAGTTGTTCGGCATGAACTTTTATCCCCAGTCCGGCTTTTTCAGCAGCGATAAAGAGCTGCTCACTCTGGGCAGCGGAAAATGCGATTTTTTCACAGAAGATATCCACCGCTTCAGCCAACCCCTCATCCGCGACCCGTGGAATCATCTCTTGACAGATAAGTTCGATGTAGGCATCAGGCGAGTCGCGAAATTCTGGAGGGATGGTATGAGCAGCAAGCAAGGTGCTGCGCAGGTGGAATGGATAATCTGCCGCCAGCTTTTTTGCAGCTCTGAGCATTTTTAGTTCATCATTAAGGGTTAGCCCATATCCAGATTTTATTTCAACCGTGGTGACCCCCTCGTTGAGGAGAGCTTCCAGGCGAGGTTGTGCCTGTTCGACAAGTTCATCTTCGGAGAGGGCGCGGGTTGCGGTAACAGTGGCAAGAATGCCACCGCCAGTCCGGGAAATCTCTTCGTAACTGCTACCGTCCAAACGCTGGGTAAATTCAAGGGAACGCTGCCCGCCGTAGATCAGATGGGTGTGGCTGTCTATCAAACCAGGGGTCAGGATATTTCCCTGGGCATCAATTATTTCTCCGTGACATTTATTGATATCAATCTCTTGCAGGGGAGAAATAACTGTAATCTGCCCATTTTTAACCCCGATAGCATGACCTTTCAGCAGACCATACGAGGCTTCAACTTGCGGATCCATCGTTGCCAGCTGAGCATTGATCCAAATTTTTTCACAGGTACAAAATACCGAATTCATTTATTTCCCTTCCCATTCAGACTAAATGTATATACAATTATATACAAATTTGCAAGCCTCTGTGTAGAAAATCTGGATTTAATAAATATTTTCCTGCTTAAAGGAAGAAAAATGAAGAAAAAGTTTGGAGTACAACCCCGTTTTCAGGTGATTAAAGATTTTTTACGTCAGGCGATTGGAGATCGAACCTATCCACCTGATGCGCAGATTCCGACAGAAAATGCATTGGCGGAAAAATTTGGCGTCAGCCGGATGACTGCGAACCGGGCGGTTAAGGAACTGGTTGCTGAGGGGCTGCTGGTTCGGCACCAGGGACTCGGTACCTTTGTTTCAATGACTCAAGCAGAATCCCCATTGCTGGAAATTCGTAATATTGCCGATGAAATTCGGGAGCGACACAATATCTATAGTAATGAACGTTATCGTTTGCAGGAGCTAGAAGCTGATAGAGATTTAGCAGACCAGTTGGGTATTGCTGCTGGAGATCCGGTTTTTCACTCCCTTATCGTTCATAAAGAGAATGGTCGACCATTGCAACTTGCAGAACGGTATGTCAACGCATTGCTTGTTCCAGATTATATTCAGCAGGATTTTTCGGTTACGACTCCAAGTCAGTATCTAAGTGAACTTTTTCCCCTATCAGAAATAGAACATATCGTTGAGGCGATCTTGCCCAATTCTTTGGAGCAGGATCTACTCAATATCTCAGCAGACAGTCCTTGCTTGTTGGTCAATCGGAGAACCTGGTCGGCAAATAATCTGATCAGCTACGCTCGACTGGTTCATCCTGGAAATCTTTACCGGTTGAGTTCGCGCTCAGCGGTATAATCCGGAACTTACTGGGCAGAGCCAAGGGGGTAGCTGCTGCTGGCTCGATGTTCTTCAACGAGACTTGTTGCACCAGGGCAGTGTTTTGTTCAAGGAACTGTCGCTGAAGATATTTTCACCCCCAAACTGCAAGTTTTTCTGTATAATCCTCCAAATTTTAAAGACAGGAGTTTATGATGTTGAAGCAAGGTTCACGTTTTCTCTATTGTTGTTTGTTGGTCGTCTGCCTACAGCAGATTTTAATCTTCCCGGCTGTAGCGGGGGAGAAGGAAAAGCGAGTTCAATTACTGCAGAAGAAGATGGAGAAACTACAGGAGTTACTGGCCAAAATGCAGGAGGAGAAGCTCCGTGAACAGCCACCAACTGAGATCCCATGGCAGGCAATTCTCCAGTCTGGCGAAGAGCGACCTGCTTATGACCAGTATGCTTACCTGCTAGCGCCGCAGATGCGTGCTGAAGATCTCGATAGCACTCTGCAACAACTTCATTTTCTCGCAAGCCAGGACAAATTGAAGGAACGAGGGACTTTATTTGTTGTTCCGATGTTACCATTGGCATCTGGGGAGAAGCTGTCAGTCAAAAGCTACAATCGTGATTTAGCTGATGAACTGTTGAAAATAATTAAAATGCCTACGGCTCTGGAGGGGGGGATGATTGTTGCCTCGGATCCCTTGGATCAACTTGATATGACTGAGGACTCGTTACTGTTTATTGACCTTGCAGGTTGTAATCAGATCATTCGATCACGGATTTTTGGTTTATTGCAGAGTCAGCGGCTTTTTACTGAAGATGGGAGTATCCATAGCTATCTATGGGAACTGTTGAAAAGTGCCGCACCTCAGGCATTCACTGTTTTTATCCAGGATAACCTGGTCTGGTTGGCACTGGACAATAAATAACAGACTCTATTCAGCAAAGAGGTCTTGAGCTCCACATTCCATGGAATGTGCAAAGCCACCTTGAATTTGTGCTGAAGGTACAAATAACCATGCTAAAAACTAGCAAATTAGTCGAGAATCCTTGAGCTGGGTGAAATACTTGTAGTATTCTGGATGAAACAGGATTTTGATTTACTTATCAGGAGTTATTATGCGCCCTAAAAAGGAAGAATTCATCCCCAAATGGATTGCCTGGGAGAGTACCCAACGCTGCAATCTCAACTGTGTCCATTGCCGCTGCTCTTCAGATCTGTCAGCAGCCGAGGGGGATTTTAATACAGCAGAAGCATTCAAAATGATTGATGATATCTGTGAGGTCAGCAAACCTGTGCTGGTGCTTTCCGGTGGTGAACCGCTGCTGCGTGCAGATATTTTTGAGATTGCCCAATACGGAACCGACAAAGGTTTGCGGATGTGCATGGCAACCAACGGTACTTTGGTGACCGATGCTGTCTGTGTCAGGATGAAGGAGACCGACATCAAGATGGTTTCTCTGTCTCTGGATGGTTCAACCGCAGAGATCCATGATAATTTTCGCAATAGTCCAGGAGCCTTTGCGGGTGTTGTTCGTGCTGCCGAAGTATTGCAGCGCAATGGCATCCCATTTCTGATTAACTCGTCTTTCACCAAGCGGAATCAGCAGGATATTGCTGCAACTTTTAAGGTTGCAAAGGGACTTGGGGCAACGGCCTGGTATATGTTCATGATTGTTCCGACCGGTCGTGGTGAAGAGATCATGAGTGAACTGATCTCTGCGGATGATTACGAAGAAATTTTAAAATGGCACTATGAACAGGAAAAGCACGAAGATGATATTTTGATGCGTCCAACCTGTGCACCCCATTATTACCGGATTGTACCGCAGATGGCTAAAGCCGAAGGGGTTGATTTTAAACGGCGTAGTCTCACTTTTTCGACCGGCGGAGGCAAGGGATGTATTGCTGCCCAGACGATATGTTTGATCGATTGTTTCGGCGACCTCAAACCCTGCTCTTATTTCCACTCTTCGGTCGGAAATGTCAAACAGACGCCATTTAAGGAGCTCTGGTTCAATTCCAAGGTCTTTAATGATCTGCGTGATTTTAGTAAATACAAAGGGAAGTGTGGCGAGTGCGAGTTTCTTAATGTCTGTGGTGGCTGCCGGGCGAGAGCCGATGCCGTTTATGGCGACTATATGGCAGAGGAGCCTTTTTGTAATTATATCCCGCCTCGCACGCAAAAACGGTTGGAAAAAGAGGCAGTCGAGAACGAACCGAAGGATTGACCTGTAGGGGCGCTGCTTGCCGCGCCCTGTTTTTAATGGCAGTCAAGGGCACCCACTGGGGGGCGCCCCTACAAATAAAAATAAACTGGAGACCAAAATCAATGACCACCGAATATAATTTTATTAAAGCCTGCTGGTGTCAGCCTGTCGATCGGATCCCCGTCTGGTTGATGCGTCAGGCAGGACGTTATCTGAAACAGTACAAAGACGTTCGCGCACAGGGTGGCGGGACGTTTCTTGATCTGTGTAAAGATCCAGCTCGCGCTGCAGAAGTGACTATTCAACCGATCGATCTGCTCGATGTCGATGCGGCGATTCTATTTTCCGATATTCTGACGCCGATAGAACCGATGGGAATGAAACTTGATTTTGTCCCCGGCCCGGTTTTTGAACGCCCGATTCGTACTGCAGCCGATGTTGATGCCTTGGTGGTTCCAGAAAACATGGCAGAGGCTGTTCCTTACGTGCCTGCGATTATCAAACGGTTACGGGTGGCCTTTGAGGGTCGTGTTCCATTGATCGGGTTCGGCGGCGCTCCTTTTACCTTGGCCTGTTATATGGTTGAAGGGAAGGGGAGTAAGGATTTCGCCAGCCTTAAACAGATGATGTATTCCGATTTTCCCCTCTATGATGCGCTGCTGCAAAAGATCACCGAGATGGATCGACGTTATCTCAATATGCAAATCGAAGCCGGGGCGCAGACGATTCAGATTTTTGATACCTGGGGTGGCTTATTGGCTCCGCACGATTATGAACGTTATATCCTGCCTTACGTTAAACAACTGATCGACGGGTTGAACCGTGACGGAATTCCGATCATCTATTTTGTTAAAAATGGCGGCACCATGCTCGAACTGGTCAAACAGGCAGGCGCAGATGTGCTTGGCCTTGACTGGCATGTTAATCTGGGGAAAGCACGAGATATCCTGGGTGATGATGTCGCCGTTCAAGGAAACCTGGATCCAACGGTTCTCTATGCGCCGAAGGAGTATATTGAGCGGGAAGTTCAACGGATTCTTGACGAGAACGGTGATCGACCCGGATTTATTTTCAATTTAGGTCACGGTATTTTACCGACAGTTCCACCGGAAAACGCAATTCATATGGTTGAGTGTGTGCATCGGCTCAGTCAGAAATAATGTGACGGGTGAGGAGGAAAGAGTCGGGTGGAAATGCCTAAATTCTTCTCTCCTTTTCCCTCACCCTTTACCCCTTACTCCTCACGGTTATGCCAATGCTTGATTCCAGACCAACAGCTTTAATTCTGCTCAATATGGGAGGCCCCGATTCTCTGGATGCGGTTGAGCCATTTCTTTATAACCTTTTTTCTGATCGAGATTTAATCCAACTTCCTGCTGGTGCCTTGTTGCAAAAGCCGTTTGCCAAGTTAATCTCTTATTTTAGAGCCAAAAAGGTGGTGGAGAACTATCGGACTATCGGCGGAAAATCTCCTCAACTGGAATGGACACAAAAGCAGGCGGCAGGAACCGCACGGCGGCTTGGTGAAAGATTCAAACCCTATGTGATTATGCGTTACTGGCATCCCCGAGCCGAGCAGGTGCTTACTGAAATCAAAGCTGCGGGGATTGAAACAGCGATTGTGCTGTCGATGTATCCGCACTACGCCGGGGCAACGACCGGCAGCAGTATCAACGATTTTAAACGTGCTATGGCAAAAGTTTATCCTGAACTTGAATATCAACTTATTGAAGATTGGTACGACTGGCCTGGATATCTGGATGCTCTTGCCAATCGGGTCAATGAGGGGCTTGATTCCTTCCACGATCTGATGCGCGATGAAGTCCAAATCCTGTTCTCAGCACACGCGCTGCCACAGAAATTTATCGACCGGGGTGATCCCTATCGGCAGCATGTCGAAGCAACAGTTCAGGGGGTGATGCAACGGGTTGGCTCTTACGACTGGACAATTGCTTACCAAAGTCGCAGTGGTCCGGTCAAATGGATGGAGCCGGGAACCAAAGAGGTTCTTCACGAGTTGTCTGATGCTGGGCATCGGGCAGTGCTAATGGTGCCAATTTCCTTTGTTTCAGATCATATTGAGACGCTTGAGGAGATCGATATCCAGTATCACAACCTGGCAACCAGCCTTGGACTCGTCAATTTTGTCCGTGCTCCCTCTTTAAATGATCACGAAGATTTTCTCGAAGCACTGGCAGGACTTGTTAAAAGCAGCATCTCCTCGCAATAAATCTCAGCAAATTTACCAAACCGCCCAGTGAAGATTATTTGACAAAAGCCGGGCTAGCCGCTAATTTGAGTGGGTATTTTGCATTTCAAGGAGGGGACAATGAAATCAAAACCAATAAGCCACCGTCAGGGGATCAGTTAGTCCGGGCGGTGGTTTTTATTTTTGGGCGTTAAGGGATTTCCGTTATCTACAAAAATGGTAATGATATACGGCTAGAAAAATCGTATTAGAGGTGGTTTCGGCAGCGGGAACCGTCGTTTGAGCGGTATGATGACCGGAACCGTATAATTACTTGTTATATTTTGAAAAAGGAAAAGTATCATGGCTAGAATTGGCATATTAAACTGCTCAAATTGTACTCAAGAAACAAACTGTGCGGCAGTAGTGTGTCTCGGTGACATGAGGAAACGAAAAGGATTCT
>Ga0256840_1000068_pt1 | contig 84152 bp, 78 predicted proteins | sample 355202metaG_FD_185969 | JGI IMG/M metagenome (GOLD analysis project Ga0256840, IMG submission 185969) | Hydrothermal vent microbial communities from Mid Atlantic Ridge, Atlantic Ocean - 355-202 | ecosystem: Environmental > Aquatic > Marine > Hydrothermal vents | place: Atlantic Ocean: Mid... | reverse complement strand
AAATGAAATTTGAACAAAATTTGCAGGTTGCGTGAAGTGGGTAGCTCGTTTAGTAGCAGACTGCAAGGCCAAGCCCCTGCGGGGTGGCTCCGCCAGCCTTGCAATCCGCTACTAAACGAGCTTAACCAGAAATTGAAAGCTTTGGTAAAAGATTTTTATTGAAAAACGAAAGTAAGCGAGACCACCTTGTACAGAATGTGCGAAAAATATTTGACACTACCATTCAGTCCTCAGTCTTACGTGTATTCCTTGGTCGGCTGCTTTTGCTACGGTTATGGCCTGGTGATTCCCGGTTATGCCATTTAATATGGCAAGATTATATTGACTGTCCTCGATTATGTTCTTTATACTCCATTGCGAGTTGTGGTCGGGGGAGCGTGGCACCGAATGAGTTTTGGGCATGGGAAAGAGCAGACCAAAATCTTTTCTGGCCTCCCCACTGCTATCTATCCACACAGTAAATCCGGTACGAAGAAATAACATTTTAGTCTTCTGCTCTCTGGTTACCAGCTGAACGTAGAGGGTATCATTGTTGTTTAAGATAGATACCCTGACTTTTGAGTCTTCATCAAAATAATTGATACCCTGAGAGATCTCAGCGTTTATATTGTCCGGGGATGATGGTTTTGCCCACTTGCTTCTGAGCTCAATGGTATTACATCCGCCGAGCAGCAAACCAGCTATTAGAATGGTAAAGGTACTGATCATGGAAGTGATTTTTCGGGTCATGCTCTACTTCAGTGGTGTGTTGTAAATTTGGGGGCCAATTGTATGTTTCTTAACTGTGATCCCTTTGCAAACACAATTATCTATGCCGAAACTAATGAGCGTAACAATTAGAAGTGTATTCCAGCAGGTTATCAAAAGAACAAACACAGGGAGGCGCGGATTCAGGTTATTTGTTTGTCTTTATCGCCAGCCTCCGTCTCTGCTCTGGGAAACGTAATCCTTGTCGAGAAACTAAGCCGCAGAGCATTTACAAAAGCAATAACTGGTCCAAGTGAAAAAACAAATAAATGTTGAAATGTCAGGACGATATCTGGGGGTAATGGAGGTCTTAGTAGCTGGAGTTCGACAATGTGCGCAGTTTGTCGACAAGTTTGTCGACATGGATTGTGGTTTATGAGCTTCGGTGTCTGTGGTTGATAAGGTAGAGACCGCAGAATACCAAAATCCCACCGATGAGAAGTGATTTGTCCAGATGTTCACCAAGCAGCAGGGTGCCAAGGAGCAATCCACTCACTGGTACCAGATTCACATACATGGCAGCTCTGCTGGCACCGAGCTTTTTTACGCCGTCATAGAACCATATAAATCCCAGAGTGGTGCCAAAAAAAGCAAAGTAAAAGATGCATGCCATACCTGTCACAGAGAGCTGGCTGATATCTGCAAGGTGCCCGGTGAAAATTGCAGTGGTAACCAGAAATATGGCGCCCAGGGTGCAGGAATATGCAACGGCAATTAACGGCTGGATATTGTTAAGGAGGCGTTTGCCGATGAGGGTGTATGCAGACCAGCTGAGGACGCATCCTGCCATGTACAGCTCCCCCGTTCCCCCAAGATCCCTAGTGAATATAATTGTTGGATTTCCCCTTGAAATTACAATTAATGCACCGGATACAGAGAGTATCATGCCGATACTGCGCAGTAAAGTCGAGCTTTCTTTGAAAAAGAGGATGGCCAGCAGTGTGGTTACCACAGGGTTCACAGCGATGATCATTGATGCCCTGCCAGCTTCTACAGATTGAAGTCCCGAGAAGAAGAATATATTGTAAGCATAAACTCCAGTGAGTCCAAGTAGAGCTATGGCCACCCACTGTTTGATTGAGAGAAGAGGGAGTTTTTTGTCACGTACCAGGATTACCAGTAAAAGCATACTGGATGCAGCAATGAAACGAAGTGAGGAGGCAGCTATTGGGTGCAGTTCCTCGGCGAGCAGACGACCGGCAACAAATGTTCCGCCCCAGAAGAGCATGGTCAGAATAAGACGGATGTGAACACCCGGATTGATTGTTTGTTTAGACATGCTGGAGGATGGGGGAATGGGGTAGGTTCTTTTATGGCACGGGACGATGCTAGGGGAATTGATAGAGATGCTATGACCTGAATCTGCGAGCGAAGGTTTCAAAGGGAAGCGAGTGATCTCTTCTGATATAACTGATGGTGAAAAAATACCTTTATTTCAGTATGCTAGAGAAAACAGCAATGAAGCCGTCACAGATTCAGGGAGTCTTGTGTAATCATAATGGGATGGTTGTCAGTCGTCAGCTGTTATCCTTTTTGGCCTGAGCCTTTGCATAGGCAGTGGCGGCACACTCATTCTTGCCAAGGTCCAGCTCTTCCTGCTTGTCTATATCGTACTGCTCCATGTTGCCATTGGCGAGACGGATGAGAGCGTATTCCGGAGGTTGTTCACGCATGTTGTCTTTGATGTATGTGATAAACTCATTTACATCAGTCATGGAAAAGACATTCTTGTTGCGATCTTTTACCTGACGTAAGGTAAGGCAGAAGATAAGATCTTCGTCAGCTTCAGACCAGTCCATGTAGTGACCGGGCAGCACCAGAAGCGAGTCATCAAGTTTGGCGACCTGTTGCAGGGTGTCAAAGAGCAGTACCGCCCAGTCTTCTGCCTGGCCGCCTAAATCGGGACGTCCGATGGACTGAATGAAAACCGTGTCGCCTGACAGCATGTAGCTGTTGTCAACAATGATAGTAAAGGAACCGGGGGTGTGGCCGGGGGTGAGCATGATCTTTACTTCAGGGCCGCCATTGCTGAATGCGTGAATCTCATTGTCAGCGACCAGAGTATGTCCTGCCCTGGTACCCTCAAAGTCAATGCCACCATAAAAAGTGGCCCCGGTTTTCTCAGCAATTTGACGAGATCCGGCAATATAGTCTGCCTGAAGGTGACTTTCAAAAGTTTTGGTGATTGTACAGTTTTTGCTCTTTGCGAAATTGATATAAAAATCAATGTTGCGGCTTGGATCAAGTACCATCATCTCTCCGCCTGAACAGATGCCGTAGCTGCAGGATGCCTTTCCGGGGCGGATAAACTGATATAGGCTGTAGTCGTCACCTTCACGAACAGCCTTTGGAACCAGCAGATTTCCCCAGGTTTTGATGCCGCCTGTGAGATAACGAACATCGTCAAAACCATGTTTTACGAGAATTTCTCCAACATACTTGGCAGAGCCCTCTTTGGCACAGACAATCCGCACCGGCTTTCCCTTGGGCACTTTGGCAACAGACTCCTCCTCGATTTCCATAAAGTCGTAATAGGAGACGTTCTTCATCTCAAAAGGGTAGGGTGATTCAACCTGAAATCGGTTGAAGTCCTGTTCGTTGCGAACATCGAGAACCAGAAAGTCTTCTTTGTCGGTGAGCCACTGAAAGAGGTCTTTTGCTTCGTATGAGGTCAGTTCCATGGGGAAATCTCCTGTGGGTGAAGGCGCAATCATCTGGCCATCTGAAAATAAAATATAATTAGCTCTAATAGTTTAAGAAATAATATCATATAGGAGTTCATTCCACAAACGAAAAAATATAGGGATAATAAAATGTATCAGTGAATCAGTTCGTTAAAATACGTGATTGCAGGATATTTTGGGGAAAATTTAACAGCTATCCGCGAACTCGGCCTGGCCACAAAAACTAAAAATCCCATGCCGTATTCTTGCGCGGAATCGAGTACTTTTGCAGTGTCGTCAGCGAGCACAGTACGTTCTTTGTTATAGCCCAGGTGTGTTTCCAGTTTTTCCCAGAACTCAGGTTGTTCCTTGGCGAACCCGATTTCCTCGGCACAGACAATGCGATCAAAGTGGGACCCGAGATCGGTTTTTCTGAGTTTAATCTCAAGGGTCTTGGAGTGGGCATTAGTTACCAGGTGGACTTCCTTGCCGATACGTTTCAGGTACTCAAGAAAATCCACCACATAGGGATGTATCTGAATGAGGTGGTCAACTTTGCACTTCAGTTCAGGGATATCGAGGCCAAGCCTGTCTGACCAGTAGTCGAGATCGGTCCACTGCAGGGTATTTTCCACGCTCTGGTAGCGTTGCAGTAATATTATCCGCGCTTCTTTTTCAGAGATTCCGTTGGATTTCGCAAAAATTTTGGGGACATATTCCTCCCAGAAATGGTCATCAAAATATTTATCCAGCAGGGTTCCGTCCATGTCGAGCAGGACGGTATCTATCTGGGACCAGAGAAAGTCAGGTTTGATCTGCATAGTTGTCATGATAAGTCTTCCGGTGGCAGTTTTAGTGCGGAGAGTTCTCCGAGTATCCTTTGCAATATTTGAAACAGTCTATCCTCAGAGTCTATGGTGGCAGGTATGATAAGTCTGCCGTCGGGGGTGATCCGACGTGGTGGAGCTTTTCGTTTTTTACTGCCCCTTTGAAGGAAGCTCAGTAGCAGGGCAGGATCAAGGGGGGTGTTGTCACTGAAGGTGAACACAAAGGAATCTTTACCTTTTTCCAGCTTGGTAACCCCGAGTTCACCGAGCTCTCTCTTAAGGGCCACGATCTTGAAGAGGTTTCTGGTTTCTTCTGGGATCCTGCCATAACGGTCTGCAAGCTCCTCCTGAAGGTCATCATAGGCATCGTCAGAACCACTACTTGAAAGGGCAGAGATGCGACGATAACTGATGTAACGCTGAGAGATGTCAGGAATGAAACTCTCAGGAATATAGGCTGAAATCTGGAGATTAATTTCAGTCTCAACATGATCCTGGCTCGGGAGGTCCTCTTCACCAGTGGCAGCACGGGCTTTCATGTCAGCTACAGTTCTCTGGAGGAGATCAAGGTAGAGGTCATAACCAATGGCTGCGATATGTCCGGACTGGGAGACTCCGAGAAGGTTTCCTCCGCCCCGGATCTGGAGATCGCTCATGGCAAGTTTGAATCCTCCGCCCAGTTCGTTGCACTCCATGAGTGCGCGGAGTCTGTCTTTGGAATCTTTGCTCAGGCTGTCCAGTGATGGTACGAGGAGATAGGCAAAGGCCTGGGCAGAGGATCTCCCGACACGGCCCCGCAACTGATAGATTTCGGCAAGACCCAGCATGTCCGCACGGTTAATAATCATGGTATTGGCAGATGGAATATCCAGTCCGGATTCAATGATGGTGGTTGCCATCAGTACATCAATCTCCCGATTTACAAAGCGCACCATGATATTTTCGAGTTCTTTTCCACTCATCTGGCCATGGGCCACAGCAATCCGTGCCTCAGGAACCAGGCCCTGAACATTTGCAGCCATCTTGTAGATGGATTTTACCCGGTTGTGAACAAAGAAGACCTGGCCTCCTCTGCGCATCTCCTTGAAGACTGCCTCTTTTATAACCAGATCGTCATAGCGGGAAACGAATGTTTTAACAGGTCTTCTGTGTTCGGGGGGGCTTGATATCACAGAGAGATCTCTGATGGAGAGCAGGGACATCTGAAGAGTCCTGGGGATGGGAGTGGCGGTGAGGGTGAGGATATCCACCTCGGATTTTATCTGTTTGATCTTCTCCTTGTGGCTCACTCCGAAGCGGTGCTCTTCGTCAATGATGAGCAGGCCAAGTTCCCGATAGGTGATATCTTTTGAGAGCAACCGATGGGTACCAATGATAATATCAATCTTACCGTTTTTCAGGTCTTTGATGATTCTTTTCTGTTCAGCAGGGCTGCGAAAACGGTTGATGCACTCAATGGTGACAGGAAAACCCTGCATACGTTCCTTGAATGTCTTGGCGTGCTGTTCTGCAAGAACAGTCGTGGGAACAAGAATGGCGGCCTGCAGTCCATCTTCCACAACCTTAAATGCTGCGCGGACTGCAACCTCGGTCTTACCATAACCCACATCCCCGCAGACCAACCTGTCCATGGGTTTGTTACTGCAGAGATCGTCAATGACATCGGTGATTGCCTTGTTCTGGCCAACAGTCTCATCATAGGGAAAGGATTCTTCAAGTTCATGGAAAAGCTCGCCTGGTGGAGAAAAATGCCTACCCTCACGGAGCTCACGTCTGGCATAAATTTCAAGGAGTTCCTCCGCAATCTTCCACACTTCTTCCTTGACCTTTGCCTTGGCTGCCCGCCATGATCCCGTGCCGAGTTTGTCAATACGTGGCTTTTTGTCAGAGATCCCTTCGTAACGGCTGATCAGGTTAAGGCGATCTACGGGAAGGTAGAGTTTGTCACCATCACGATACTCAAGAAGCATATAATCATTCACGACTCCTTGCATACTGAGGGTCGCCATACCCATATAAAGCCCGAGACCGTGATCACGGTGGACCACCACATCGCCGTGATGAAGCTCGGAGAAGCGGATGGGCTCACCGAGTTTTCCCCGGTTTTTCTTACGATTTCCTATACGCATCTCACCAAAGAGTTCACTCTCTGAAAGAAAGTGGATGGTGGGACTACCAAGGGAAAAGCCCTGGCTCAGGGACTGGTCGCAGAGATAGAGAATATCAGGGGATGAAGAGGAATGAAAAGAGTTGATCGCTAAAGGGCTGTTGATAAAATTAACCGTGTGCTGATGTTTTTCGAGCAGTTCGGCAAGGGTTTTGGTCTGGCGAGGGGAGCGGCAACAGAGGATTACCCGATCACCTTGATTCTGCCAGTTATGAATTTGTTCGGACAGGGGGGGGAGCAGGCCCCGTTCCTTACGACGGAGACTGATCTCCTGTTTCAGGACCTGGTGGTTTGTTGCATTCAGGTTGTGGATATCTTTATGGTCGCTGAAAGAGGAACAGAAGATGGTTCCAAAAGATGTGGTACACTTTTTGAGTTCCTCCTCCGGAATAAAGATATCCTGAGGCGGCAAGGCGGGGAGATGTTTTTCGAGAGACTCCTCGTAATTATTGTCAATCCGCTCCTGTACCATCGCCCTGGCCTGGTTTTCGAGCTCAGGGTTGAAGTGGATCAGGCAGCTCTGTTCTGGTAGAAAATCAAAGAGGGTGGCGATCTTTTCCTGATGTTCAGGGTAAAAAACCGGCAGAAAGAACTCCATACCGGCAAAACGGACAGTGTTTCCAATCTGTTCTCTGAGTTGAGAAGCGTTATCCTGTTCCCATGAGAGGTTGGAACTGTAACGGTCAAAGGTGTTCAATATATCCTTCATTTTTTCTGAGGAAGGACTGGGGTAGCAGATGTCACTTGCTGGCAGGATGATGGCCTCGGGGACCTCCACTATGGAACGCTGACTGACAGAGTCAAAGCCACGAAGGGATTCAATGGTGTCGCCAAAGAAGTCGAGTCGTAAAGGTGTAGTGTGAAGAATGTTGTCAGTAAGAAATGAGGGAGGAAAGATGTCGATAATGCCACCTCGAACAGAGTAGTCACCGACACTCTGGACAAGACTGACTTTTTCATAACCGAGTACTTCAAGTTTGGCTATCAGATCATCGCGGTCAATATCTTCTCCGGAGAGTAGCAGCTCTGCATTGTCAGAGAGTACTTTTAGCGGAAGTGTTCTGCGCATTAATGCTTCAGCTGAAACCACAAGGACAAAGCTGCCCTCTGTCTCAAGGAGCTGAAAGAGTGTTGAGAGCCTGGCCGCTGTGGTATTGGGGTCGGGAGAGAGAGGCGTATAGGGAGGAATCTCGTAACCGGGGTATGTGAAAACAGGTACAGTACTGAAGAGTTTCAAATCCGCTTCAACCTGAGGGACCATCTCTTCATCTGCAACAATGCAGCAGCAGGGCTGCGATTCTGCGAGAAGAGCAGCAAACAGGGCCTTTGAGCTCCCACGCAGTGAGGCCATTGTGTGGCAGCTGCCGGCTTGAATTTTTGATGTGCTAAAGGGAGTACGCATGACTTGGAAAAAAATTCGGCTGCATGGAAACCATGCAGCCGAATGCAATAGAAATTAGGTGGAAACCGACGATTAGAATGAACCACCAATGGAGAAGTCAAGGACAGAGCTGTCTTCATCGTCCTTGGGGTCAAGATTGTAACCCCATACCAGGCGAAGGGGCCCCATGGGGGACATCCATCGAAGTTCAACACCTGCAGCTTTATTATAGCTGTCGATATTCCAGTCCTCATCGTCCGCATAGACCTTGCCGGCATCAAAGAAAATTACTCCACGGAGACCGGCCGCGGTAACCAGTGGGAAAACATATTCAACATTGGTGTACCACATTTTGTCACCGCCGATTCGGTCACCTGTGACGGGGTCAATGGGACTTGCCTTACCATATTCAAAACCACGGATGGTATTCATGCCGCCAAGATAGAAGCGTTCGTAAACAGGAAGCTGACCTGTTTCATTTTCCCATACCTGGCCACCTGAGAGCTTAAAGTGAAATACAGTGGTCCAGGGTAGTGGATAGTACCAGCTGGTGAAGGCCTCAAGTTTGGTGAACTCTGCATCACCGCTCAATAGGCCACCTGCGTACTTGATTGTGACAGAATTTTCAGATCCCCTGGAAGCTCCAACCATCCGGTCACGGGTATCGCGAACCATGCCGAACTTTACGGCACTGGTTACCTTTATGTCCATAGAGTCAATGATAATCTGTGAGGCAAATTCTGATACATTTGTTAAGGTGGTGTCGGTGTAGCTATAGCTTCCATAGCCACGCACTCTTTCAAAAAGCGGATATCCAAAACGAACGGCCCCACCTTTGGAATCCTTATCATAGTCATCAAATTCCCGGAACCAGTTGAAGAGGTCTGCACCGAGGGAGAGGTCAGAGTCACGGAACTTTGGATTCGTGTAACTGAGGTTGAAGCGATTGGATGTACCACTGATGTTTGCTGCAAGGGAGAGCCTGTCGCCACGGCCGAGAAAGTTGTTCTCTGAGATTTCACCCATGAGCATGAAGGAGTCAACGGAACTGTAACCGGCTCCAATACTGAACTGACCGGTGGATTTTTCCTTTACGTTGATGGTTACATCCATCTTTGACGGGTCCAGAGCTGGCTCCGGGACTATATTCACCTCTTCAAAGAAGTCAAGGCGTTGCAGGCGCTGAGTACTGATTCGCAGTGCTTTGGAATCAAAGATGCCACCTTCTGCAATTTGTAGTTCACGACGGATAACATTGTCACGGGTCCTGCTGTTTCCTTTTATGGAAATACGCTGAATATAAACAAGATCACCCTTCTTAATATCAATGAGGATGTCAACCCTGGCTCCTGTTGCCGACTTCAATGTTTTGGGGCGGATATCGGCAAAGGCAAAGCCGTTTTCAGAATAATAGTCAGTCAGTCTCAGCACATCTTCACGGAGAATCTGACGATTGATGAATTCCTGATTCTGGATGGTGAGCATGCTGCGCAGCTGCTGTTTATCGGCTATGAGATCACCCTGAAAGGAGACGGTTCCAACACGGTACCGTGGACCTTCCTCAATGGTGAATGTTATATAAAGCCAGTCACCATCCTGTTTAACCTGGGGCTTTGCAATCTTGACTTCCAGAAAGCCCTGATTGTTGTAGAAGGAACCAAGCCGTGCGACATCCTGCTCAAGCATCTGCTGCTTCATCAGCCCGCCCTCGGTGAGCCAGGTAAGCCAGTTTTTCTCACTTGACTCAATGATGTCTTCAAGCTCATCACTGTCAAAGCTTTTGTTGCCGATAAATTTAATTTCTTTAATGTAGATTTTTTCACCTTCCTCAATGACAAAGCGTAATTCAGCGCTTTCGGTATTGGGGTAGCTTATCTGGGCTGTAACCTGAGTATTGTAATATCCTTTGGCCTTGTAGAGTGCTTTTATTGCAGCAACTGCATTGTTTATTTTACTATTATTCAGGATGGTGTTGAGGCCAATGTTGGCAGCCTCCGCCACCTCTTCTTTTGAGAAGGCGTCAAGTCCGGAATATTCAATGCTGCGGACGATGGGTTTTTCTACTACTTCAAAGGTGACAACCTTTCCTGCCTCGCTCTCTGTTACTTTTATGTATACATTTTCAAAGTAGCCCATTTTGAAAATGGCCTTTAAGTCTTCACGCAGTGTGGCAGGGTCATAAAAATCCCCTGCTTGAGTCTTTACTTTTCTTGAGATCGCACCGGAGTCAATACGTACGTTGCCGGTGGGGGAAATGGAAGCAATGATAAAGTCACGCTCCGTGTAGGCAATAACGTCGCGCACCACCTCCGACAGGGTACCTGCCAGGTTCTCGATGGATTCCCCCTGGGCGTAATAGTATTTGGGCGAAGAGGGCGCCAGCAGGTCAAAAACCTTGTAATCAATACTAATCTGTTCGCCAAGGATTGTGAGACTTCCCACTGCCACATAGTCCAGGCCAGTTTTTGCGGCAATTTTCTTGAGTGCCTCCGGTTCCGGGGGCCAGATTCCATCGTAATTAATGAGCTTCTCAGCTTCCTGACGTGGTATCATGGAAAAAGAGGTGGTGAAAAGGGCATTTTCCAGAGCACTGTCGGCTCGCTCTGCGATGGCTTTCTGGTCTGCAGGAGCATTTATTTTCAGAGGGAGGTAGCTTGTGTTTTGCTCAACAGCTGAGGCAAGCCCTGTGAAAACAAGGGTGAGACAGAGGACAACAACCAGCAAAAGGCTGGGATATAGAGGTCCCTGTTTTGAAGTTCTGGAAATATGGGTGGCTTTTCTGCTGTGATTCATGTGATATCCTGTTTCTCTAAAGGAAATGTTTTTCTTTTGGCAGTTTCTGCCAGCATTTCATTATATTCTCAGGTCGGACTGAATGAAAAATGATAAATTAACCAATATGCCATGTTTCGCGGGTTTTGCAAAGAGTCCATAATTAGAAAGGGGAAAAAGAATTGTAAAGGGTTAATTATGACAATCTCGTAAAAAGGTCAATTTATAGATGGTTAAGTAAAAAACTTCAGATGCGAGGCACGTATTTTTTGTTTTATTTCGGCGTACTAGGGTTCGTCGTAATTGAACAAAAAATGCAGCAACGAAGCAGGTGAAGAGTTTTTACGACGCCATCAATTGTCAATCAGGTCTATAAAGGGTGATGTGGAATCTTCATGGACACTGTTGAGCAGCTCAATGGGTGACCGTTCGAAATCTTTTGCCATTGCCTGGGGGTGGAGAATCGACTCGTTAAAGGTTGAGATGAGATTCTCATGGGTCCAGCGTTTAAGGTAGTAGACGACCAGGGCGGGAAGTTTGGTGTAGATAGTCTCCTCGGGTTTGGGGTCGATGAAACTGGAGTTGAGTAGTTTTTCCGCAGAGAGGGTCTGGGTTTTATAAAAGCTCTCCAGAAACATGAGTTCGGCTGGCAGCCCACCGTGGATACCGATGCGTGAGAGTCCTTTCAAGAGGACTTCCAGCATTTTCTTTCCAAATATGGCCATGGAATAGGGAACATAAATTTCACGTGGAGTTTTCAGTTCCAGATAAGAGCGGATGGTGAGGATGAGGTTGGCGAGTTCCACAGGATCTTTGTCGACAAAGTGATATGTTTCCCCGTTGAATTCCTCTCTGTTTTCCAGGGCATGATGCACGAAATAGGGGAATTTGTTGGCGTTGGAGTAGGAGTGCATGACATTCTTTTTGGTAAAAAGAACAGGCATGGATTCATCGGCGATGGAAAAAAAGAGCCGATGGAATCCCTGGATTTTATGGTCATGCTCGCCATAGACAACGGCAAGACGGATACAGGTGTAGTCAAGTCCAACTGCCTTATGCATGTATCTCAGTGTCTCTTCGGCCATGAGTTTCGATTTTGCATAATTATTCAGTTGTGGCTGAATCTCGAGGCAATCGTTTTCTGTGAGGTTCTCGCCGTTGGGCAGGGTTGCAGCTGAGCTGACATGGATGTACGGGATTTTCAGAGCTGCTGCAGCACGGGCCATGTTGAGCGTGCCAACATAGTTAACCTCAAAGGCCAGTTGGGAGTCAGATCCAATGTTCGCGATTGCGGTGTTGATGACAAAGTCCGGTTGCAGCCGCTTGAGGTAATCTTTGATGTCGGCAGCATTTCTAATGGAGAGTTTTTTGCTGCTTGGAGCGCGCAATTCTATGGTGTGAGGAGTCTTGGTTTTAAAATAGTGCGCCAGAGTACCCCCGATAAGACCGGAGCCACCAATGAGAACGCCCAAGAGTTTTTTTGAGGAAGAGTTGCTTTGTGTCACAGTCTAATATATTAAAATTTGTACAATAAGCGATCTTTTTTCTCTGGAAAGATGTTACCGCTTATCCTAGCACGAATTATTGAAAAAAACATCTTTTTGCTACTGATTGGGGTGGAAAAAAGTGGTAGACTTAATTGCAAAGTATCGAAAAAGTGAGCAAAATGATGGGTGAGAGGCAAGTTGCAGCAATTACTGGCTGGCTGTCTGCAGTGAAAAATCTACTTTTTCCCCTTTCCTGCGCTGTTTGTTCCTGTCTGGTGTCTGGTGACGACCAGGGTATCTGTAACAGCTGTCTGCATGACATTGCATATATCAAAACACCGTGCTGTTCTGTGTGCGGATGTGAGATGGCTGATTCGACGGCAGGAGATCATCTCTGTGGTAATTGTCTTCGCACCCTCCCGCCCTACGCTGAGGCCCGTGCTGTAGCCAGATACCAGGAACCTGTTGTTACCTTTTTGCACAGCTTGAAATACGGTGGTGATCTTACAGTCCTGCCCTCCCTTGAACGGATCATTCGAGCAGGGAAAACAAACCATCTTGCCGCTGATGAGTGGATCGTGCCGGTACCCCTTCATCTAAAGAGATTGCGGCAGCGCGGCTTTAACCAGGCTGTTCTTCTTGCAGAGATTCTTTACCCCAATGATAAGGAACGTATTCAGGTGGATTTGTTGCAACGTGTTCGTGATACAGATCCACAGACAGGACTTGATGGTACTGCCAGACGAAAAAATCTTCGCCATGCCTTTACTGTCAGCGGTGCTGGAAAACTGCAGGGAAGGTCAGTTTTGTTGGTCGATGATGTCCTTACCACCGGAAGTACGGTTTCAGAGTGCAGTCGTGTCCTACTGCATGCGGGGGCAAAAGCTGTGAAAGTGCTGACCCTGGCCCGGGTATAATGATGCTGATTTTTGTAAGATGAGAAAGCTGTGCGGGAATGTCTATTAGAACGCCCTCTGGAGGCCTGTCAGTTCATAGATGTAAGAAAAACACTTCTTACTTGAAAATATATTTTTCTGAGTGACGGAAAAAAGAGCAAAAAAGAATTTTTCTCCGAATCCGGTGTACTCATTGATATAGCGACTCCTTTTGTGTGGCTTGGGAATAATGTTTAGCAATTCACAGAAAAACATCGTTATTTGCAGAAATAAAGAGTTTAAGAAAAAATGAAAATTGTTGATAACTTATCGTTACCCGGACTAAGATATGAAGATAACAGCATATTGGTGTACGATGCCTGCCATGCCCGTAAACAAAGGCTTTTGGAGGGCTGTGTGGTGCAATCCCGTCCCTGATGGGCGCCTCAGAGAAGGTGTGATAATATGTGGTACTGATAGGAAAATTTGTCGAAATCGACTTTGACCGAAACGGTAAAATGAAGTTAATTCCCCCCTCATGAGTGACGGCAGTGAATCTCGCTTTCGTGACTTCTTTATGATAGGAGCTATGTGTCTTGTTCCTGTTCTGAATTAATTGAATCCAGCGTTTGAGAAAGAGAATAATAAAGGTTGTAAGGCCGAATAATTCACGATTTTGGCCTGATTTTGTTGTTTGGTTTGACTTTTTGAGGGGAAGAATATGGTTTGGGAACAGGCAAAAGAGGCATTGAAAGAAAATCTGGGTGACTCTGTTTATGATCTCTGGGTGGAACCCCTTGAATGCATACATTCTGATGCTACTGAGATCAGACTCGCCTGTCCAGATCGTTTTTATCGAGCCCATCTTGATCGGAACCATCTTGCAACTTTGCAGGAAACTGTGGAAGCTCTTTCCGGCAGTCAATGTCGAGTTGTTCTCTGTGATAAAGAACCTGCTGCAGCGCTGCCATCTGTTCAGTCCCGGGAGCAGCTTCGTCTGCCCCATATCCCGGAGAGAAAATCCATAGTTCGTTCTCTGCATCCCAGGTATACCTTTGACGCCTTTATGCTTGGTGAGTCTAATCTGCTCGCCCAGTCTGCCTGTAAATCAATGATAAATGGTGATGATACTGTGGGAAGCTGTCTTTACATCAATAGCTCTACAGGGCTTGGGAAAAGTCATTTGACCCATGCCGTTGCCCATACCCTCCTTGAGGAGTCACCGGCAACCAGGCTTCGTTATGTAACTGCCCAGCAGTTCTCCTCAGAGATGGTGCGTGGTATTCAGACAGGAAGTATGGATGCTTTTAAGGCGAGTTACCATGACCATTGTGATTTTCTGCTGGTTGAAGATGTCCATGCCTTAAAGGGCAAGAAAAAAACCCAGGAGGAACTCAATGAGCTTCTCGATTCGCTGATTAAGAGTGGCAAGCGGGTGATCCTCACAGCAAACAATGCACCACGTGATCTGAAGGGAATAGATAACGAGTTCCGTTCCCGGATGGGTGCTGGACTGGTAACAACTATCCAGGCCCCGGATTTTGCCACCCGTTATCGCATTGTTGAGAACAAAGTGGCCCAAAGTGGGCTGGAACTTGAAGAAGAGGCCATCTCCTACATCAGTCAGCAGATTCATGGTGATGTGCGGCGCATCGAGTCTGCTCTTCTGTCGCTTAGTTCCAAAGCCTCTCTGACGGGTGGTACTGTTGGAATGGACATGGTTCGTGATGTTGTGGCTGAAATAGTGGGGATTTCCAGGAATCTCACCACAGCGCTCATTGGTGAGATGATCAGCAGGGAGTTTAATGTGAGTTATAAAGACCTGCAGTCACGCTCTAGAAAGAGGGTTATTTCTTTTCCTCGTCAAGTTGCTATGTATCTTGGTCGTAAACATACCGAGGAATCACTTGGCGATATCGGAAAGATCTTTAATCGAAATCATGCCACCGTTCTTCATGCGGTTAAGGTGGTTTCCGAGTTATGCAGGCAGGATATTTCGGTTCGGCGTCAGGTGGAAATTCTTGACCGGAAGATGGCAGAGCTATAATACGATATCTTCCTAGGAATGGTTGAGTCCTTTTTGTAACTGTGCTCCTTGGTAGTATTGTCTTGAGATAATATGGTGTTATGGCGTGATTGGAGGGGGGTGCTTCGTGATGACGAAGCAACCCCCCCCTTTTTTTGTTTGTCCTGTCCGGAAGTTTCAATATGGCTTTGCGGGCCAAAATCGTATATGATATCGTTTTTTCAATATATATGATCACTGGTGGAAAAATCCGGTCTTGTCGGAATAAGGCGGTGATTGAATTTGTACAGATGAAATATGAGGAATTTCCATGACAACTCAAGAGATTATTTACACAAAAATTGATGAGGCGCCAGCCCTGGCATCATACTCCCTGTTACCGATTCTACAGGGGTTTACCAGGGGGGCAGGCTTTGAACTTGTGCAGAAGGATATATCCCTAGCTGGACGAATCATTGCAAACTTTCCTGAAAATCTCACTGCAGATCAGCAGATTTCTGATGATCTGGCGGAACTGGGCAGGTTGGTAAAAGAACCTGAAGCCAATATTGTCAAACTGCCCAATGTGAGTGCTTCTGTCCCTCAGTTGATAGAAGCTGTTCAAGAGTTGCAAAATAAAGGCTATGATATACCCAATTATCCCGCAGAACCACAAACCGATAAGGAAAAGAAGATTCATGCTAGGTATGCGCAGGTACTTGGCAGTGCCGTGAACCCGGTACTGCGGGAAGGCAATGCGGATCGCAGGGCAGCAGCTTCAGTGAAACGTTTTGGCCAGAAAAAACCGCATCGGATGATGAAAGAGTGGCCCGATGATTCCAAATGCCGAATCAGTTACATGGATGATGGCGATTTTTACGGTAGTGAACGTTCAACCACAATGGACGAGGCTGCTACGGTGCGTATTGAGTGTGTGGCAGAAGATGGCGATGTGACAGTTCTTGATCCCGCAATTCCTTTGCTTCCAGGTGAGGTGATTGATGTCTCTGTGATGAATGTCAAAAAGTTACGCGCGTTTTATGTACGTCAGATTAAGGCCGCAAAAGAGGATGGTGTTCTGCTTTCTCTGCACTTGAAGGCAACGATGATGAAGGTTTCTGATCCCATAATGTTTGGCCACTGTGTGTCAGTGTTTTATCAGGATGTTTTTGACAAACATGGTGATCTGTTTGATTCACTTGGGGTAAATGTGAATAATGGCCTTGCTGATATTTACGAGAAGATCGAGTCCTTACCTGCAGATCAGAGGGCGGAAATTGAAGCGGATATCATGGCAGTCTACGAACGCGGATGTGAGCTTGCCATGGTGGATTCCAGCAACGGGATTACCAACCTTCATGTGCCCAATAATATAATAGTGGATGCTTCTGTGCCAGTGGTCATTCGCGATGGTGGCAGGATGTGGGGGCCAGATGACAAACTCCACGATACCAATGCGATGATTCCTGATCGTTGTTATGCACGGATTTATCAGGAAGTTGTTACAGACTGTCAGCAAAATGGCGCCTTTGATCCAGCCACCATGGGCAGTGTCTCCAATGTTGGTCTTATGGCCCAGAAGGCTGAAGAGTATGGTTCGCATGACAAAACATTTGAGGCACCTGCCGCAGGAACGGTTCGGGTGGTGGATGAAAATGGCAGGGTACTGCTTGAGTGTTCAGTGGAAAAAGATGATATATTCAGAATGTGTCAGACCAAGGATGCCCCTGTTCAGGACTGGGTGAAACTAGCGGTTTCCCGGGCTCGTGCCACAGGGAGTCCGGCTCTTTTCTGGCTTGATCCGGAGCGTGGCCATGATGCTGAACTTATAACCAAGGTGAACAGGTACCTCCCGGACCACGACACTATTGGTTTGGATGTCCGTGTGGTGACCCCCCTTGAAGGGATGCGGGAGTCAATTGCCAGAATCAGAAGAGGAGAGGATACTATTTCTGTTACCGGTAATGTGTTAAGAGACTATCTGACCGACCTTTTTCCCATTTTAGAACTTGGTACCAGCGCCAAGATGCTCTCCATTGTTCCTTTGATGAATGGCGGTGGCTTGTTTGAAACTGGTGCCGGCGGTTCTGCGCCAAAGCATGTGCAGCAGTTTGTTGCCGAGGGGCATCTGCGTTGGGATTCCCTTGGTGAATTTTGTGCCATGGTGCCCTCTTTTGAGCATCTGGCAGCGACCTACAGCAATGAGAGGGCAGCTCTTTTTGCCAGGACGCTGGATCAGGCTATTGGGAATTTTCTTGAGAGTGAAAAATCACCCTCACGTAAGGTGGGCGAGCTTGATACCCGGGGCAGCCATTTTTATCTGGCATTATGCTGGGCAAAGGTCCTTGCTACTCAGACTGAAGACCCGGAGTTACGAGAAAAGTTTGTCAGAGTTGTGGAAGAACTGCGTGATAACGAAGATCTGATTGTAAAAGAGATGATCAGCTGTCAGGGACAGGCAGTGGATCTCGGTGGCTATTATATGCCGGACTTTGACAAGACCTCTGCCGCCATGCGTCCCAGCACAGTCTTTAACCAGATTGTTGATGCCCTGTAAGTCGTAAGTTGAGAGAAAACCATAGAGAAGACCCTACCTGTTCGTTGAGGGCTCTATTGATGCTTTTGGTCGGGGTCTCTGTGGTGTAGGGATTTTTTATAAAACCGCTGACGCTAAGATCCAGGGCTGCTTTTTACGTCATCACTTTCTGAAAATCTGGAGGTGATGACAATCTTCTGTCTAGGGCGTATTTTGAGGATTTCTCTGTATGGCTGGTACCCATTCATTCCCGGTTCCATGAGCATATCCATTAGAGGGATGTTAACGGGGAATTTTTCCATGTATTTGATGGTTTCAATTGGCTTATGCAGGCCATCTAGAAAAACCCTGTGCCAACGGCCCATTTCCACGGAGAGTACCCCCGTGTTTGCTTTTGTGACACACATACTCAACATAGCCACTGCATTTTTGCAGGTGGCTATGTTGTTGATCAGGTTCATGCCGATATAGTGGGAGGCCGGTGGTTGAGATAGAGGCCGTCATACTGAAAGACAAAGATATATCCTTCGCCATCTGGACCGTAACTGGTGTTGTTTATCTTCCTGAGGGCTTCTTGTCTTGCAGCGTCAGGATGGAGCAGGAGGAACGCAGGTGGGTGGTCAGAAATATATTTTTTTGACTGCGGCATCTTTTTCTCCACCATCCTGTTCGCCCTGATTGATGGCGTCACTTACCCGAAAGGCGGTTTTTATCATGTCATTGATCCCGATACCGTCCCAGCCAAAACCTGTCACATATAATCCTTTTTGTGATTCCATAAGAGCGTTACGCCAGTTGAGCAGCGCGGGATAGCCCTTCTCCAGTTGTGGAATTCCGCAGCGGGGACGTAGAACCCTAGCGTATTGCGGAGGAGCTGGGAGGTTGAGTAGTTGCTGTAGATCTTTCACTGCACTCTGGATTAATGTATCATCGTCGAGTTCCAGACGTTCCGGGTGTCTCCGACCACCCACCAGAGCTTCCAGGAGTATGTGACCATCCGGGGTGCGGCCGGGGAACATATTGGAAGAAAACAAGGCCCCAAGACAGAACCGATTTTCCCGTTCCGGACTGAGATAGCCGAAACCTGGCGGGAGACTGGCCTCATTGCTGAACCCAAGTCCTATGGTGATTATCCTGGCTTCCGGTATAGCTGATTGAGGAGGTGGAGTTCCGGCGATATCAGCAAGAAGTTTGAGAGCCACGTTGACCGGAAGTGCCAGCACCAGGTTCTGGCAGCAGTACGTTTTTTCTTCTGTGACCACATTCCAGCAATCTTTTTGCCGGGAGATACGCAAGGCGGGACAGCCAAGCTGGATTTCGTCGGGGGCCAGGTTCTCCCGGAGTCTTGCCGCAAGTCTTGTCATGCCACCAGGAAAGCTGGTCATGGCAGGCAAACCTTTGTTTTCCCCGGAGGGCTTTTTGCTGGCAGCCCGCATCTTTTTGATCAGTCCACGGATGATAGAGCCTTGTTCCATCTCTATTTTTCGTACTCCCGGCATAACACCATCAATAACCAGTCGTTCAAAATCTCCGGCGTAGGTCCCGGTGAAGACGGCATCCACATAGGGCAGCAGTGCTTTGCCAAAACGGTATTCCACCCATTCCCGCACTGTGGGTTCACCCTGTAGCGGCTTTTTGAAAAGATCAGCAGCAACGCGTATTTTGGCGGAAATGGAGATGAGGGGGGCGGCAAGGATTTTGAGTGGAGACTGGGGGATGAGTTTTAATTCACCGTCCATGCACACATAACGGACAAACTTGGCGAGCGGAGCTTTCAGAGCCTCACTGTCAAGCCCGGTCTCTTTGAGCAGAGCCTGGGATTCAACGCAGTTGTCCAGGAACCCATGGGGCCCGCCTTCTGCAAGGTAACCGTCTTCACGGTGGCTGCTGATGGCGCCTCCTGTCCTTTTTTTCCGCTCAAGCAGGAGGAAGGAGTGGCCTGAAATCTGTCGCAGTTTCCAGGCAACGGTGAGACCGGAAAGGCCTGCTCCGATAATAATGGTGTCTTTTTTCATTTTTTTCCTGCTGCGATTATTGTTTTTGTGTGCTTCTCCTGTCGCTGAAAGGTTGACAGCAACACATGCATGCTTATCATTTTTGCCGACTTTTAGAAAAAAAGCAACGGAATTGGGGCACTCCCCATTATTCTTAATGATTTTGTGAGAGGAGAATTAACAATGAGTGATACAGGAACAACCCATGAGTTTCAAGCGGAAACCAAGAAACTTTTAGATATCGTAATTAACTCGCTCTATACCGAGCGTGATATATTTATCCGGGAGCTAATCTCCAACAGCTCCGATGCCTTGGAAAAGATGCGTCATGAGAGTCTGACTAGAGAGAATGTCTTTGATGAGAATGTTCCCCTTGAGGTGAATATTGATCTTGATGAGGACAAGCATACCATGACAATCACCGATACTGGTATTGGCATGACTCGCGATGAGCTTGAAACCAATCTCGGAACTATCGCTCATTCCGGATCCGGGAAATTTGTGGCAGAACTTGCTGAGGCTGCCCGCAAAGATGTGAGCCTGATCGGGCAGTTTGGGGTTGGTTTTTACGCGGCCTTTATGGCCGGCAAAAAGGTGACGGTGCAAAGTCGTTCCTGGGATGGATCAGAAGGGAATGAGTGGGTCTCTGATGGTGGCGGTAGCTTTACCATTACAGAATGTCCAGGGCTGCACCGTGGTACCAGGATCATTATCGAACTCAAAGATGATGCCCATGATTATGCCAGGAAGTGGAAGGTTGAAAGTATTATTAAGCAGTATTCAACCTTCGTTCCCTTTCCTATTAAACTTGAAGGGGAGACTGTAAATACGGTGCAGGCCATATGGACCAGAAGTAAGAATGAGATCACCGATGAAGAATATAACGATTTTTATAAGTTTATCGGAAACGCAACAGATGAACCTCACTATCGGCTACATTTTTCAGTTGATGCACCCCTTGCAATCAACGCTGTCCTTTTTGCCCCCAAAGAGAACTTTGAGGCCATGGGTTTTGGCAGGGTGGAACCGGGGGTGAATCTTTACTGTCAGCGGGTACTTATTGATCAGCATTCTGAAAATATTCTCCCTGAATGGCTGCGCTTTTTAAAAGGCGTGGTGGACAGTGAGGACCTGCCTTTGAATATTTCACGCCAGTCACTGCAGGATAATGCTCTGGTGATGAAGCTCAGGAAGGTGATCACCAAACGTTTTCTGAAATTCCTGGCTGAAGAGGCCAAGCGTGATTCCGACCATTACCTGGATTTCTGGAACACCTTTGGTATTTACATTAAAGAGGGTGTGACCTCTGATTATGAGTTTCAGAAGGAGCTGGCTCAGCTGGTTCGTTTTGAATCTTCCAGATCTGAAGATGGCAAACCGACATCCCTTGCCGAATATGTGGAACGGATGGGAGACGGCCAGGAGGAGATCTACTACATAAATGGTCCAACCCGGGCCGCCATCGAAGCCGGTCCCTATGTGGAGATGTTTAACAAAAAGGGTATTGAAATTATTTACACCATGGAACCCATTGACGATTTTGTACTTAATCATCTCGGTGAGTTCGATGGCAAAAAACTGGTTTCTGCGGATCGTGCTGACCTGGATCTCTCAAAAAGTGGTGACGCCGATTCTGATGGCGAAAGTGCGGAAAAGCTTGCAGACGATGCCAGCAGTGAGTTGATCTCCTGGTTGAAGAAAAACCTTGAGGACAAGGTGGCTGATGTTATTGAATCTAAACGGCTGGTTGATTCCCCTGCAATGATTGTGAACCCTGATGGCTTTATGACCTCATCCATGGAACGGATAATGGCTGCGAGTCGAATGGAGAAAGGATTGACCCCAGAGGCCAGTAAGAAAAATCTGGAAATCAACCTGACAAGTCCTCTTATCAAGCAACTGGCAGAGCTTGTAAAAAACGATGAGACCTTTGCTGCTGAAGTTGCTGCGCAGATTTATGACAATGCCATGATTCAGGCAGGTCTTGTGGTTGACCCCATGGTTATGGTGGAGAGAAACTACAAGATTCTGACCAGGGCTGTGGGGGGCTGATTCAACTATATATTGAAAAAAGCCCTGTAGCACGCTATAGAACGGTTGGAAACGTTAACATTAATGGCGTCCAAAAACTCTTAACTTGCTTCGCTGCTGCGTTTTTTTTTTGTTTGATTGCGATGGATCCTGGTATGCCGAAATTAAACAAAAAATGTGTGCCTCGCGACTGAAGTTTTTCGGAGCCTACGCTTACCTACTCAGCCATCGGTTATTTGAGCTATTTACGAATTTGTCAACATTACCATCTTTTCAACCGTTCTCTTTTTTTGCGGGAGATTTCAATGATAAATACTTTTCGGCCTCTTTTTTATACAGGCATCGTGCTGATGACTCTTCTTCTAGCAGGATGTTCCGGCACTCCAACTCGTCAGTTAGTCTCAGATGTGTGCATGATCAAAGTGGGTGAGACCGGTCGTCAGGAGGTATTGAACCTCATGGGGGATCCGGATACGACCCGTATGGTGACTGACTCAGTGGAGGAGTGGGTTTATTACGAAGAAGATAAAGCTTTTATGCAGGGCATCCCTCTGGTTGGCGGTGCATTTGATTCCAATGGCTACAATATGGTCGTCATCACTCTTTCTGGAGATACCGTTGCAACTTGTCGTTACAGTGGCTACGAGGAGGATGAGTTTGATTGGCAGGATGACTATTCCTGGCAGGAGACGGAAAAGAAGTGACAGATCGCTTTGCTACAGCGCGTGAGCGTATGGTGCAGGAACAGCTTGTGCGACGTGGTATTAGCGACAACCGGGTTCTGGATGCCATGCGGGAGGTCCCCAGGCACCTCTTTGTGGAAGATGCTCAGCAGGCAAGGGCCTATGGTGATCACCCTCTGCCCATTTCCGGGGATCAGACAATATCTCAACCCCTCGTTGTCGCAGCAATGACTCAGGAACTGCAGCTGCAAGGTAATGAGCGGGTTCTTGAAATAGGAACTGGTTCTGGTTACCAGGCCGCTGTTCTTTCACGACTCTGTTCCAGGGTCTACACAGTTGAGCGACTCAACATTCTTCTTGCAGGTGCCCGTAAGGTTTTTGACCGGCTCCACTACCATAACATCCTGTCCCGCCTTGATGATGGGACACTTGGCTGGCAGGAGCATGCCCCTTATGACGCCATCATCGTGACAGCTGGCGGGCCGGAGATTCCTGAACCCCTAGTGGCTCAGCTTGCTGATCCGGGACGAATGATTATCCCCGTGGGTGATCGCGAGGTGCAGGAACTGCATCTTCTCAGCAAAGGAGATGGCAATATTGTTGTATCACGGTTGGAAAGTGTTCGGTTTGTCAGCCTTATCGGGGAACATGGCTGGAATAATGAATGAAGTGGCGGTGAAAAAGAATGATGGTCTGGTGCGCCGTCTCTATGACTGGATGCTGCACTGGGCCGACAGCAAATATGGTCTCCTGGCTCTGATTGTTCTCTCTTTTGCTGAATCAAGTTTTTTTCCTGTCCCTCCTGATGTCCTTCTTATTGCTCTTGTGCTCGGGGCAACATCTCGCTGGTACAAGTATGCTTTCTGGTGTACCCTGGCTTCTGTTGCAGGAGGTCTTGCCGGGTATGGAATAGGGGTTTTTGCATGGGATACCATGGGGCGCTGGATTGTTGAAAATGTGGCCCATATGCCCCTGGTTGACGTTGATGGCCGGCTCGATATAGCCCTTCCCTCATATCTGATTTCGACAATGGGGAGTGCACTTGGGGGTGAATATCTGTTTCAGGTCTATGACCACTGGAATGCCTGGATAGTCTTTGTCTTCGGGCTCACTCCTTTGCCATATAAATTGACCACTATCACAGCAGGGGTTGCCCGTGTTGATCTTACGATTTTTTTCCTTGCCTCCTTTGTTGCGCGTGCCTGTCGTTTTTTTCTGGTTGCCTGGCTTTTACACAAGTGGGGCGAGTCTGCCAAAGAGTTTATAGACAGGTATTTCAATACACTCTGTGTCGTTTTTGTGGTCCTGCTTCTTGGCGGTTTTGTTGTCTTGAAACTGGCTTTTTAGGTTTTTTCCAGTAAGTTATTCTTAGATTTCGAAGGTAGGCTGGTAGCTTTTTTCAAATATACCCGATTGTGAATGTTATTCTTTTTATTTCAGTATGTTAACGAGAAACGACTTGCGAATCCGTCACATATTCAGGTAACTGTCTCAAGTGTAGCCCACCGTTACAGGTGTCCCAGTGGCACTGCAAGACTGCGGACTTTCTCAAGGGTTTCGGCCAGGTCAAAGGTGAGAAGTTGGCCTCCGCGCAGTACGATACTGCCATTGATGATGACTGTGCTCACATCAGATCCGCTTCCGCTGTAAACCAGGGAGTCGCAGCTGTAAAATGGTTGCAGATGAGGCTGGTTCAGGTTGAGGAGGATAAGGTCTGCTTTGTATCCCGGCGCGATTTTCCCAAGATTTGTAAGTCCCAGTATCGCAGCGTTATTTTCTGTAGCTGTGGCCAGTGCCCGTGCTGCAGGCATTGCTGTGGCGTCGAGTTGCCGCAGCTTCTGCGTCTTTGCCAGCATGTCCAGTTCGACAAAGAGATCAAGTCCATTGTTGCTGGCGGCGCCGTCTGTTCCCAACCCCACCGGGATTCCCAACGCATCCATTGAGGAGGCTTGGCTTATGCCCGAAGCCAGCTTGAGATGACTCTGGGGGCAGATTATGGCTCCAGCACCACTCTTGTGGATGATGTCAATGTCTTCATCGTCAAGCCAGACGCAGTGGATCAGCACAGTATCACTATCCAGTAGATTCAGGGCAGAGAGATGACGAATGGGGCTTGTCCCCTGCGGATCCATAATGATCTTCTGTTCCTGCCTACTCTCAGCAATATGGATAAAAAAGGGCAGCTTCTGCTCTTGTGCCAATGTTTTTGCCGCCTGCAGGGTGGCGGGAGAACAGGTGTAGGGAGAGTGGGCAAAGACTGCAGGAGTTATGCGCTCATCCCGTCCCTTCCACTCCTCTATAAATTCTGCCACGGCAGCAATGTTCCGGCCGGGGTCGGCAACTCCTGGTGCCGGAAAATCAACTATTCCGTGTGCAGTAACCGCCCGCATTCCACTTTCAAGCAGAGCACGTGCTACCTGCCCCTCATGGAAGTAGCCATCAGCCACTGTGGTAGTGCCGGAGAGTATCATTTCGGCTGCGGCAAGTTTTGTGCACCAGTACACCATTTCTTCGCTTACATGGGCAGCTTCTGCCGGGAAGATGTGTCTGTTGAGCCATTCGTTGAGTTCAAGGTCATCGGCAAGCCCCCGAAACAGTGTCATGGCACAGTGATTGTGAGCATTGATCAGCCCGGGCATCAGTAATTTACCGGTTCCGTCAAGTGAGACAGCTTCCGGACATTCAGGAACGGTGGTCATGGGGCCAAATGAGTGGATGAGGCCATCTCTGCACAGGAGCCATTGCTTTGGTGCCGGAGTTGTATGGGGACCTGTGTAGAGCGTGACGTTGCTGAGTAGGATGGAAGCTGGAATCATGAACGGCTCCTTGTAAAAAAATGGGCATTTTCTCTGTGGGCAGGGTATACTATTCTATTTTAGATGATTTGTCGTCTTTCTGTTCTGTTTTCGTTTTTATCCAGCTATTCACTTGCTTATTACCAGGGAAGCAGGTGTGAGGATTTATCGTAAAATTGTTTTGAGTCTTTTTCTTATGCCCGAAAAGGGTGGGGAGTTTATATATGGGATTTCGTTGTGGTATTGTTGGCCTTCCAAATGTCGGGAAGTCTACAATTTTTAATGCATTGACAGCGGCCGGTATTGATGCTGAGAATTATCCGTTTTGTACCATTGAACCCAATGTGGGTATTGTACCGGTTCCGGACAAACGTCTGGATGTGCTGGCTGAAATGGCCAATACCAGGAACAAGGTTGCTACTCAGATGGAGTTTGTGGACATTGCCGGGCTCGTAAAAGGTGCCAGTCAGGGCGAAGGACTTGGCAACCAGTTTCTGGGGCATATCCGTCAGGTAGATGCCATTGTCCATGTTGTTCGTTGTTTTGAAGATGAAAATATTGTCCATGTGGATGGTTCCATCGATCCGGCCCGGGATCGTGAGGTGATTACCATGGAGTTGGTCCTTTCAGATCTGGATACCGTGGAAAAACGGCTCAAAAAAGCGCAGTCTATGGCTAAGTCAGGTGATAAGGCCCTGAAGGCCCACGCTGTATTTCTGGAGCGACTTAGGGATGTTTTGGACAGTGGTGCCTCAGCAAGAACCGTGGATCTGGAAAATGACCTGGAAACGGAAATGATGAAGGAGATGTGTCTTCTCACCGATAAACCCGTGCTCTATGTGGCAAATGTTCTCGAAGATGATGTGTTAAGCGGTAACGAGTATGTTCGTGTCCTTGAGCAGCTTGCTGCCGAAGATGGTGACGGGGTGGTAATCATTGCTGGTTCCATCGAACAGGAACTGAGCCAGCTTGATGCTGTGGAACAGCAGGAGTTTCTGGCAGATATGGGGATGAAGGAGCCGGGATTGAACCGGCTGATTGCTGCAGGGTATGAACTTTTAGGTCTTATCACCTATTTTACAGTGGGTGAAAAAGAAACTCGTGCCTGGACCATTCCCCTTGGAACCAGGGCACCCGGTGCTGCCGGGAAGATCCATTCTGATTTTGAGCGTGGTTTTATCCGGGCTGAGACAATCAGCTATGATGATTTTGTGGCCTGTGGTGGTGAAAGTGGCGCAAAAGAAAAGGGGCTGATGCGCTCTGAAGGGAAGGAATATGTGGTTGTTGACGGCGATTGTATGAACTTTCGCTTTAATGTATAATAGTATTCAGTTGGGTTGGTGATGGGCGCGCGGCGGTTTATAAAGAATTTGCAGGAAGGTGAGCGGGTCTCAGATCTGTTTCTGGTGAAGGCTGCCCGGCTAGCAGAGACACGTGCTGGAAAGGCCTATATCCAGCTCACCGTTATGGACAGCAGTGGTGAAATCAGCGGGCCGATCTGGGATCGGGCCGAGGAGCTTTTTGGGCATTGCGGCCCCGGTGCTTTTGTCAGGGTGCAGGCTGTGGTGCAGCTCTACCGTGAGCAACTGCAGTTGAAAATAGATACCATTGAATCCGTATCAAAAGAAGATGTGGATCTGGCTGATTTTGTTCCAAGCTGTCCTCTGGATCGTACTGAGCTTGCCAGGAGAGTGCAGAAACTTGTGGGTTCTGTAGAGAATTCGTTTCTGAGAAGACTCCTGAATCGTTTTCTAAAAAAAGAACCTATGTGGCAGCGTTTTCAGGATTCACCGGCTGCGAAAGGGATCCACCACGCCTATCTCGGTGGCCTTCTCGAACACTCCCTCTCGGTTGCAGAGCTTGCCGACAAGTTGTCCGGGCATTATCCCGGAGTTGACCGCTCACTTCTTATTGCCGGAGCACTGCTTCATGACTTGGGAAAGGTGGAGGAGTTGACCATGAATCTGGCCCTTATTGAATACACTCGACATGGTCGCCTTAAAGGGCACCTCGTTATGGGCAGCGAAATGGTGGCTGAGGAAGCCTGCAGAATCAAGGACTTTCCACGGGACCTTCTTGAGCAGCTGCAGCATCTGATTCTCAGTCATCATGGTCGGCATGAGTTTGGATCACCCACGGTTCCCATGACGACGGAGGCCTTTATTCTCAGTTTTCTTGATGACCTTGACGCAAAGATGAATCTGATGGGACAGTTGCGGGCAAAAATAGTTGAGCCCGGGTTGCATCTTACCGACTACCAGCGATCGCTGGAGCGTTTTCTGTATCTTAATCCATTGCCGGTAGCTGAAGAAGATATCGCAAAAGATACAGAGAAAGCTAAACCGGCAGGAAAGCAGCTGTCGCTTCTCTAGCAGATGAACAGTAGCTGGCAGACAGAACAACCAGAACTGCTGATAGCTGGCAGGTCTTTTTACGGGCAGCATCAGGCGAGGAAGCTTCTGGGCAGGAGTCTGGACTCAGGTCGTGTGGCTCATGCCTACCTGTTTCGAGGTCCGGAAGGAGTTGGAAAACAGTTGTTTGCCCGGGGACTTGCTGCTGCTGTGAACTGCAGAGAGCAACTGGGGTTGGTGTCGTGCGGTATCTGCCCATCCTGCAGGAAGTTTGCAGCTGAATCGCACCCGGATTTTCTGCAGGTGTCTCCTGAACAAGGGGCGATTAAAATTGCTCAGGTTCGTGAACTCATAAAAAAACTCTCATTTGCACCATATGAGGCCAGAACCCGGGTAGTTCTTATTGAAGATGTTCATGCCATGCGCCAGGAGGCAGCAAACTGTCTCTTGAAAACCCTTGAGGAGCCGCGCGAGAACAACCTCCTGATCCTCACTGCAGATTCTGCTGCTACCGTTCTGCAGACAATTGTTTCCAGATGTCAGACCATCCCTTTTTATGCTCTTACCCCTGAGGAAACCACAGAAATTCTCATGGAGTTGGATGGTGCGATGGAAGAGAAAACCGCACTGCTGCTTGCACGTATTGCTGAAGGGAGTCCCGGCAGAGCATTGTTGTTTCACAAAAGAGAGCTGGTCTCGTTCTGGGAGGATTTGTCGGATTTGCTGCTGTCCCAGCACAGGGATGAGCCAGCAGATGTTAGAAAATGCCTGCTGATGGCAGAGAAGATGGCAGCACTGAAGGAAGATTTGTCCTACCTGTTTTCATTGATTAGACTCTGGATCAGAGATGGTCTCTTCGAGCTTTGTGGTCAGGAAATGGGCGCAGGGGGCCTGACTACACGGAAAGGCTGGAATTATGAACAATATTTTGCTAAACTGCAGGCCGTTAACCAGGCAGAAAAAGAACTGGCCCGAAATTGTAACCGAACGCTTGTCTGTGAGGTGCTTCTTTTTAGGTTGAAGGAATAGAAGGAATTATGGCAGAAGAGAAGCAGAAAAAAGAAGATCCCAAAATGGGGTTTGACAAGAAAAATGTGCAACTGAGCTATTTTTACCGTATCCGTTTTCGGGATCAAGGACAGGAGTTTACAGCCTCCACGCTGCTTGATGATCTGAGTCGTGGAGAAGTGGTGATGGTTCGCGGAGAGTACGGAATAGAACCCGCCTCTATTATCTGTTCTGCCCCTGCCTGCAGGGAATCTGAGGTTGAACGCAGGGCGAGTTACGAGATCTTACGGCGTGCAGTCCACGAAGAGTGTAACCGCTATGAGAATATCCCTGTTGAGGAGGCACATGCCTTCGCCACCTGTAAGGAGTTGATAGTCCGGCATGCTTTGCAGATGCGCCTTGTTCGAGTGGAGCGTTTTTTTAACGGCAGTAAGATGATCTTTTACTTTACTGCGGATAAACGGGTGGATTTCAGGGCGTTGGTCAAGGATCTTGTGCAGGAGTTCAGAACCCGGGTTGAGATGCGGCAGGTTGGTGTGCGTCATGAGACCAAAATGATTGGTGGGCTTGGTACCTGTGGACGGGAACTCTGCTGTTCAGGACATATGAAAAAATTTGATTCGGTGTCCATCAAGATGGCCAAGGAGCAGGATCTTCCGCTGAACCCATCAAAGATATCCGGTGTCTGTAATCGTCTTCTCTGCTGTCTTACCTACGAGTTTGAAACCTACAAACGGGAGCGTAAGGGAATGCCTAGGCCCGGAAAAAAACTCATGGTTGATGGGAGCTGTTACAGGGTGAAACGTCAAAATCCGTTGCAGGCAACACTTCAGGTGGTTGATGAAGAGGGTGAAATTCAGATCCTGAATGCTGAACAGTGGAAAAATGCCGAACCGGTACGATCGGAGAAGAAGGCAAAGAAAGGAAAGAAAGACAGAAAAACGGATAAAAAAGAGTAATCGGCTGATCGTCTGATAGTTCTTGTGCTGGAGTAACCCTGAATCTATGAGCTGTCACTGGTTCAGGGAAAAGAATACTGCCCTTCCAGCAGGAAGAGAATGTCCCAGTGTATTGCTGATGATTGTGACGTAAATTTTGAGCTGTGATGGCTGGGCTCTGGATACAAAGCAGTATCAACCTATTTTATATTAACGATGACAACCTACATAACGACCCCCATATATTACGTGAATGCGCAGCCACATCTTGGCCATGCCTATACCACCATTGTTGCCGACACTTACGCCCGTTTTAAGCGCCTCACCGGTGACAGTGTCCGGTTTCAGACTGGTACCGACGAACATGGTGACAAGATAGCTGAGGCAGCTGCCAGTGAAGGAGTGAGTCCTAAGGAATATGTGGACCGGATCAGTGGGATGTTTCGGGAAACATGGCCCCAGCTGGATGTTGAGCCTGACAACTTTATCAGGACAACAGATCCTGAGCATGTGACCACGGTTCAGAATATTCTGCAGCAGGTTTATGATAAAGGGGATATCTATTTTGATAAGTATACCGGTCTGTATTGCACCGGTTGCGAACGTTTCCTCACAGAAAAAGAACTTGTGGACGGGAAATGCCCCGATCACCAGACCGTACCTGAGGAGATCACTGAAGAGAATTATTTCTTTAAGATGTCGCGTTACCAGAAGGAACTTATAGATCACATCAAAACAAATTCCGACTTTATTACTCCACAGCGTTATAGGAATGAGGTGCTGTCATTTTTGAGTGAACCCCTAGAGGATCTCTGTATCTCCCGGCCCACTTCCCGGCTTACCTGGGGGATCCCGCTGCCGTTTGATAAAAATTTTGTGACCTATGTCTGGTTTGATGCACTCATCAATTATCTCACCGGTATTGGTTATCCTCACGGGGATAATTTCCAGAAGTATTGGGGGGCAGCAGAGCATGTTATTGCCAAGGATATCTTAAAACCTCACGCCATCTACTGGCCTACTATGATCCTTTCCATAGGGCTGCCTCTATATCAGAAACTGCATGTTCACGGATATTGGAATGTGGATGAGACCAAGATGTCTAAGAGTATTGGCAATGTGATACGGCCAGCTGAACTCATTGATGAATATGGCGTGGATAGTGTTCGTTATTTTATTCTGCGGGAAATGTCTTTTGGCCTTGATGCCTCTTTTAGTTCCGATGCGATTGTGACCAGAATGAACTCAGATCTGGCCAATGACATTGGGAACCTGTACAGTAGAACCACAGCAATGCTAGTCAAGTATTGTGATGGTGTGGTACCGGAAGCAGTTGCTGTCGATGATGATACGGTTCTCTGCGATCTTGCTGCAACAGTACTCCAAAGTTATCGGGAAAACATGGGCAGCTTTCAGTTTCATCGTGCCCTGCAGGCCGTATGGGAGCTGATCAGTCAGGCCAACAAATATATTGTTGAAAACGAGCCATGGGCCCTGGTGAAGGACCCAGCCCGGCAGGGTCGTCTTGGCACGGTCCTTTATAATCTTGCTGAGACTTTGCGTCTGCTTACGCTGTTGCTCCAACCAGTGATGCCAGCAACCTGTACCAAAATGGCGCGGGGGCTTGGGCTTGATCAGGATAGCCCTTTGGTAACAAATCTCGCTGACAACGGGAACTGGGGAGGATTGGTAGCTGGAACCCGGCTGGAGAAGGTGGAGGCACTTTTTCCACGTGTTGCTGTTAAGAATAAAGAGCAGCCGGTGAACCGTGACAAAAATCATAAGAAATCTTCGAAAGCTGGGAAAAAACAGAAGGTCACGCTGGCTGAAGGTGTGATCGGTTTTGACCAGTTTCAGAAAGTTCAGTTACGGGTGGCCGAAATAGTGGCTGCTGAACCTGTAAAGAAATCAGATCGTCTGCTTAAACTCACTGTCAAGGCCCCTGAAGAACGGACCATTGTCGCTGGTATTGCTAAATTTTACCGACCTGAAGAGCTTGTCGGTATGCAGGTGTTAATAGTTGCCAATCTCCAGCCCATAAAACTGATGGGGGTTGGTTCCCAGGGGATGGTACTTGCTGCAAAGGTGGAAGGTGATGAGGGGACGCGTCTGGTTCTCTCCACCGTGAGTGGATCGGTTCCTCCGGGAACGCCAGTTGCATAAAAAAAAGATGGAGTATTCAGATGTTTGTTGTAAATAATTTTATGATGGCCATAGCCCAGCTACTGGATTTTCTGCTCACAGCCTATATGTGGATTATCATAGGTAGGGCTGTGATATCCTGGGTAAACGCTGATCCCTATAATCCGATTGTACGCTTTCTTTACGATGTGACCGAGCCATTGCTCAGTCGTATCAGGCGTTTTCTCCCCATTAATATGGGTGGAATAGATTTTTCTCCCATGATTTTAATTATGGCCATTATGTTTCTGCAGAGCTTTCTGGTACCGACTCTGAAACAGTTGGCCATGGGAATGGGATAACTCCCTCTGTCAGTTGATCTGTCTTTGTCCGTAGGTTTTTGTTTTTATATGTGATTGACTTTGTTTTTTCAAGAGCGTGACCATAAGAGGATTTTGCCATGACATTAACCCCGCAGCTAATTAAAGATCAGGAATTTCAGGTCAAATTCAGAGGGTGTGATCCACTTGAAGTGAGGGATTACCTCGAGACCATAGCTGATGAGTTTTTTGAATTGCAGGAGCAGTGCAAGGAATATCTTGATGAACTCGAAACCCTGCGTAAGGAAAAGGAGTCTTCTGAAGACTATAACAGTTCTCTGGAAACGGATATGGAGTTCACCAGAAAGATATCCGAAGAGCTGAAAGAGGGGTGTGTCCAGAAAGAAGAAAAAGTAAAGGAACTGACCCAAGAGGTTGAAGAGTTGCAGCTGCGAATTGCTGACATGGAGCAGGAGAATGTAGAGCGGGACGAAGAGGTTAGTGCTGCAAGTGCCAAGGTTGAAGAGGCGGAAGCAGCCTTGAAGGCAGCAGAGGCCGAAAAAGAGGGTCTGCGTACGAAAATCGAGCTTCTTCAGGAACAGAATAACGAGCTCAAGAAGGAAGAAGTGGATTTTAAATCTGCACTGGCAACAGCTCAGCAGTTTGCAGAAGATCTCAAGGAAAAGAGCAGGGTAGAAGCTGAAGAGATGATTGCGGCAGCAAAGGCCGAGATTGAAAAGATCCGTGATGATGCCCATAAGGAACTTACCCGTCTGCCCATAGAGATAGCGGCCCTGAAAAAGAAAAAGAGCGAAGTGAAGGAGGATTTAAAGTCCACCCTTGCGAGTTATCTGGAGACCATTGAGGTCTTCTATCCCGACGAGGATGAGGATGGTGATATTTCTGAAGACGAGAGTCTTGCAGAAGAAGGCGGTTTGGAAGGTTTGGCAGGAGATACCGCAGAAGATATGGATGAGCTCTTTGAGAAAATTGAAATTAATGAAGATGGGACTGTTGCTGAAAATGACTTTGAAAAATTGGCCAGCTCTTCTGAATCCAGTTCTGATTTAGCTGAAGATGCTCTGGAATCACTATTGCGTGGGGAGACGTCAGGGGATACTGGGGAGGATTTTAACATAAAAGATATGTTTACTCTGGAAACCAAGGAGGACGGAAAGGATTCCTCTTCCTGAGTAATTCCCTGTGTCGTTTGCTGCGTGCTATAAAGATGGGCGGGTGTTGTTGCGGCTCTATGTTCAGCCAAAGGCTTCACGAACTCGTTTTGTTGGATACCATGGCGATGCCATAAAAGTCTCTGTCAAAGCTTCTCCCATGGATGGTAAGGCCAATGATGCAGTGCTCTCTTTTCTGGCAACGTTTTTGGGTGTGAAGAGGAGAGATTTGGAGATCGGTCATGGTTTGCAGTCTCGAAACAAAGTGGTGCTGGTCGCAGGAGTTGCAATAGGGGAAATTCGAGAAAAAATTGCGGGCAGTTTGCTCTAATCCTCTCAGTTGTGATGTTGGGCCTATTCTGACCCGTGTGTTTTTACACATAATACAGGTGTTGCGCATGAAAAAGTACGTGATCGGCAACTGGAAGAGCAATAAAACCAGAAATGCGGCTCAAGAGTGGTTTTCCGAGTTTGCTGATCTGTATCGGCCTGTGGATGGGCTGGAGGTTATTGTCGCTCCCTCTTTCATCTGTTTGTGTAGTCTTTCTGAGTATATCCAGGCATTGAACCTGCAAAATTTTTCGCTGGCAGGTCAGGATGTCTCTCCTTTTCCAAAGGGCTCTTACACAGGTGCGGTGGCCGCTGACATGATTCGGGGGATGGTGGATTATGTGATCATTGGTCATTCAGAACGAAGACGTTACTTCCATGAAACTTCGCAGGATACAGCCAATAAAATGTCAGAATCGGTTGATGCAGGCTTGAAACCCATCGTTTGCATTGATCAGCCCTATGCCATGTCTCAGCTCACGGCACTCAATGATATAGACTGTGACGAGTTGTTGATTGCATATGGACCTACCGAGGCTGCAATCACAAGGGTTCCAGAACAGCCGACTCGTGTGCGGGAGGCAGCAAGATTTATCAGACAGGTACAGTCTGAAAGGCCTGTGGTCTACGGTGGCTCCCTGCAGCCTGATAACGTGGAAGAATATCTTGCTATTAAGGAACTCTCAGGAGTTTTTGTGGGCCAGTCAAGTCTTGATGCCAGAATTTTTGCTGATCTCTGCAACAGGGTTGGTGGTTTTTTATCCCGTTCCTGAAAAAAGTTATTTCTTTTTTTTCTTTGGCAGCAGAAAAGAAGCCACAAATCCAGCAGAGTAGAGTCCCGCTCCTGCAAGCCCAATCAACCCGACCACGCCTAGAAATCCAGGCTTTTTTGCCAGTGAATCCGCAAGAATCAAGATTGAGGAGCCCACAATAAGCGCCGAAATGATCATGGAAATTCCCATGAGTCGACTTGAAAGGTCAACCTTGTCGGCAAGGTGCTCAATCCGTTTCATTTCCAGGTTCAGGGTCAAACGATTGTGACGTACCTGGTCAATAATCCGCTGGATATTGAGGGGAAGACTTTCTATAAGATCAACATACTCAATCATGCTTTTCTGCATGCGATCCCGAAGGGCTGTGAACCCGTACCTCTTGGTGACCACTTCCCTGATCTGTGGTTCCACGTGGGCCAGTACATTAAAAGACGGGTCAAAGTGCTCGGCCACCCCTTCAATGGTGGTCAAAGCCTTGGTGAGAAGGATCAGGTCACTGGGGCAGGTGATCTGGTAGCGTTGCAGCATGTCAAAAAAGTCTGAGAGCAGTCGGGTGATGTCCAGTTGCTTAAGATCGGCATCTTGAAAGGTGGATGCCATGATCTGTGCGTCAGAGCGAAAATCCCGCCTGTCAGTGACCATGGGGTCCACATCCGTTAGTTCCACCACCACCCTGCAGAGTTTATCTATATTGCCTTGGCTGATGGATGCGACAAGGTCTATGAGCTGTTCAGCGGTTTTTTTGTCGAGGTGGCCGGTCATACCGCAATCAATAAAACAGAGTTTCTGGCCAGGCAGAAGAAAGATGTTGCCCGGGTGCGGATCGGCATGAAAAAAACCGTACTTGAGGCATTGTTTAAATACTGCATCTGTGCCGTTGGCAACAATCCTGCGCCTTTCTTCAGGAGTGAGACTTTTGGGATCAACAGCTGAAAGAGGACGCCCTTTGATTTCTTCCATGGTCAGAACATTTCTGGTGGATACCTCCCGATATACTTTAGGAAAAAAGATATTGGGGTCATCTTCAAAATAGCGACGCAGCTTGTCAGTTGACTGGGCTTCCTGGAGGAAATTCATTTCCTTGGTTATTTCCCGTGAAAACTCGGCTGCAACAGCCACTGGGCTGTATCCGAGATTGGAAAAGTAGTCTTCTACAAACTGGGCCAGCCACTCAAGAAGGGCCATATCCTCTTCTACAAGTTTACTACTGCCAGGACGCAGAACTTTTAAAACCACAGCAGTACCATTTTTCAGCTTGGCTTTGTGTACCTGGGCCATGGACGCGGCAGCCAGTGGAACCTCGTCGATGGATGCAAAAAGCTGGTGAAGGCGACCTGGAAATTCCTGGTTGAGAACTTTTTCGATCTCGCTGAAGGATACCTGGCCACAGTTATCCTGAAGGTGCTTGAATTCTTCCGCCCATTCAACGGGAATGAGGTCGGGCCGGGTGGCAAGAATCTGGCCGAGTTTGATGTAGGTTGGGCCAAGTTCTTCAAGTACGTGACGCATGCGGAGGGGGCGTGAGGAAAGGTTGTCCTCCTGATCGCTCTCTTGAACATTACTGCTGCTGAAGCTGTCGAGTCCAAGATCCACAATGATCTCTTTGAAACCAAATTTAGAAAGAACTTTGATGATGTTGGTGAGTCGTTTGGTGCTCTGTATAGTTTTCCTGATGTTGGTAACTTTCATTGGACCCCGGCACTAGGACTTGAAAATATTGAATATGGCGCTGTCTTTTTCAATGCTGGTAAGAAGGGCTTTCATCCATTGCTGTACCAGCTCTTCGCTGATATCGACCCCATGCTCTTTCCATAGTAGTTTGCTGTCGGGAACGAGTCTGAGAAGTTGAGGCAAAAGAGGTTTCTGTTTTGCAGGGTCCTGCCGAGGTGCAAGGAGACTGAGGGCATCACTGAGCTGGATGATGAGGGCATAGAGGGGGGTGTTGCATGCTTCAGGATGATGGTGGAACCCGACGGTGTTGAGGAGAGTTTCAGGAAAAAGCCAGCGGGTGAGCAGTCGGTATCCGACCTGTTCATGGTCTATGCCCAGAATTTCAATCTCGAGGGGTTTGCAAAGGATGGGAGCCGTTTCAGGTAGTTCAAGGATTACCAGGTATTCATCTGGGCGAGCGGTGAAGAGCGCCAGTTTCCCAATATCATGGATCAGGCCGGCGATGAAGAGTTCACTGGGGGAACATCCGAACTTTTCTGAGAGGATTTTAGCACAGAGCCCACAGGTAAATGAATGATTCCAGAAGACATCAAGGGCGTTGCGGTTGCTGTCGCTGATACTTTTGAAGGAGTTGAAAACCGCTTTACCAAGAACAAGGTTATGAACTTCATTAAATCCGAGTACAGTTACAGCCTTATCCATGGTGGCAACTTCCCTTGGCATCCCAAAAAAAGCAGAGTTGGCCAGCTTGAGGATGGTTGCGCACATGGCCTGGTCAGGCAGTATGGCCTGAACAAGATCTTCAGCTGAACTTTCGGGATCTGCAGTTACTGCCAAGACTTTGGACACCGTCGCGGGGAGGGAGGGGAGTGAGTCAACCTGCCTGAATATTACTGCATTTTGTTGGTTTTGCATAATGTGAGTGACCTGATGCTCTCAGTGGTTCCTGCAGCTGCAGGGGAGTTACCGGAACATCACCTTGGACCTGTGACGCTCTGGTGACTTGTACTTACGGTATATTGATTGATCATCGAAAAAAACAATATTCAAATAGTTACAGATCCAGGTTGTCTCAAGTAAAAAGTAGTCTGAAAAAACTGTAAAATCAATAACTTTATAGGGGGTGTGTTCCGTAATACAGTAAACATATGTGACCCTCTGGAAATGGTACAGGGACCAATGATAGTATATGGCAGGCTGATTGTTAAAAGCAAATGGAAATGCGGCAACGCCTGAAGGGAAGTGAGTGACTTCGTCAAACAAACCCTGTCTTGGAATTTCAAATCTGTATTTCAGTCTGTTATCAGAAAAAAATCACCAGGCTTTCACGGCTTCAGGGGTACCTTAAACAATTCCACCCCGTTTGAAGAAGCTGGGTTGTTTATTGTACCCCTGGTAACCGCATTTTTACATTGCCCCGAGACGTTTTATCCGTTCCTGCATGGGGGGGTGAGTTGAAAAGAGATTTGCCAACTGGCCGCCTGACAACGGGTTAACAATATACATCTGTGCTGTTGCCGGGTTGACATCAATGGGCCTGCGTCTGTTGTGGATTTCCAGTTGCTGCAGAGCAGATGCCAGGGAACGGGGCTTGCCGCAGATAGCTGCGCCGGATGCGTCGGCCTGAAACTCGCGGCTCCTGGAAATAGCCATTTGGATAAGCGAGGCCCCTATTGGTGCCAGAATCATCATTACAAGGCTTCCAAATAATCCGCCGCCACCCTCATCATTGTCTGACCGTCCGCCCCCGAAGATCATCGCCCATTGCGCCATTGAGGCCATATAGCCAATGGCACCAGCCATGGTTGCAGCAATGGAACTGATCAGGATGTCCCGATTTTTGATATGGGCCAGCTCATGGGCCATGACTCCTTCAAGCTCGTCACGGGACAGTATTTTCATCAGCCCTGTGGTTACAGCTACAGCGGCATTTGCCGGGTTTCTTCCGGTTGCGAAGGCATTCGGGGTGTCCTGGTGGATGATGCACACCCGTGGCATGGGAATCTCAGCCTGTCTGGCAAGCTTGGCTACCAGTGCATGAAGATCCGGGGCTTCAGTGGGGCTGACCTCCCTTGCACCACTCATCTTCAGAGCCATTTTGTCACTGAACCAATAGGCAAAAAAGTTCATGCCTAGGGCTATGAGCAGGGCAAAGACCATGCCGTTACTGCCACCCAGCAACTGTCCGGCGACCATGAAAACCGCTGTCATGCTGGCCATGAGCAGGCCTGTTTTTATCATACTTGTCATTTTTTTATTGCCTCCAAGGAACGTTTATTTTCTTCCTATACCCTGAGGCAATACAATAATTATGGACGGATTTCTGTCAAGATTGTTTCATTCTATAAATCTTTCAGGTCAAAATCGGGTTGCTTTTTATAGGCACTTTTCACAAGGCGGGTGAGTTCTTTTTTAATAGTCGACAGTTCGGGGATTTCTTCTAGAATCGGAAGGAATTTTTCAACTGGTTGCGGGGGATGGATCCGCATCTTTTGTTCCATGGTGATACTGCCACCACTGTCAATGGTACCGGACATGGATCCGGATGTGGGGCTGTTTCCTTCAAGGTTGCGGAGAAAGAGCATGATGCCGCTGATATCATTTTTTTGATAAAAAAGCTTAATTTCCTCCTCAATAACTTCATGTTCCTCAATGAGCGCAGCGAGTTGCTTGCGGTACTCGTTCACGTGCTGGTACAGAGATTTGTAGACATCGAAAAACATGTTGTAAAACCGAGATCTACTGAAAAAACCCCTTAGTTCAAGGCCCTCAAAGAGACGCTTCCGAATGGTGACAGAGTTGCTGACATAGGGATCAAAGAAGAGGACTTCACCAAGACCGGTGAGCCGGTAAAACTGTTTTATGAGTTCATCGGTACGCAGGAGTGAGTAGATCCGAAGCAGGTCAAAGCCTATTTTGTTTTCAAGCGTGAGGGCTGTTTTGATGACTTCCTGCTGGTAGTCATCAGAATCTTCTTCAATGATCTTTCGAAATCCGAAATAGCGGTCCGCGATCTCTTTTTTGACCTCAAAGGTCAGGCTTTTTGCAAAATCTTCCATGCAATAACTCTCCTTGGATTGGAAGTCGAGGTATCTGCTTGACAGTGGCATTCTATCAGATGATTATAGCGTGTCCAGAGAGGAGTTGCATCATTATTCACAGGAAGGAGATATGGGGTATTCAGATTTTAATGATGATCTGCCGGCTAGAATAAAGGAACAGGCAGATATTGTGCAGGTCATCGGAGAGTGTGTTGAACTGAAACAGGCAGGGGTGCGTTTTCTTGGCTGCTGTCCGTTTCATAATGAGAAGACACCCTCTTTTTCGGTGCATCCCGGGCAGCAGTTTTTTTACTGTTTCGGCTGTGGTGCTTCCGGTGATGTCTTTGAGTTTCAGATGAAGTATCACAATCTTGATTTTCCCACGGCCCTGAAGGAGCTGGCCAGGCGTTTCAACGTGCAGATTCCGGAAAAACCGCAGTCGCCTCAGGAAAGAGAAAGGAGTCGGAAGCGCAAGGCCATGTATGCAGTAAATGAAAAAGCTGCAGCAATTTTCCGTAACAATCTGATTAACGAAGCCCAGGCAAAGGTAGCTAGAGAATACCTCAAGCAAAGACAGATCCCAACACAGGTTCAGGAGAAATTCGGCCTTGGCTATGCCCCTTCACCCGATACTACTCCGGCAGGATGGAATTTCCTGGGTTCGCAGCTCAATGATGCTGAGAGGCTCGCAGCCATAGAAGCAGGCTTGCTTGTTAAAAATGAAAAAGGCGGAACCTATGATCGCTTCAGGGATCGGGTGTTGTTCCCCATTTACGACAGACGGGGACGGGTTGTTGGCTTTGGGGGGCGTATTATTGGAGAGGGGCAGCCTAAGTACATGAACTCTCCGGAGAGTATGGTTTTTAGTAAATCTGCATCTCTGCTGGGGCTCTTTCAGCAGGGAGATGAGATCCGGCGCAGGAAACAGGCCATCCTGGTGGAGGGGAATTTTGACCTGGTCTCTTTGGTGGTTCATGGTTGTACTAACGTGGTGGCTCCCCTGGGGACAGCTCTTACCATACAGCAGCTTAAGTTATTGAAGGGATTTGCCGAAGAGTGTGTACTGCTCTTTGATGGAGATGCCGCTGGAATGAAAGCGGCCATGCGCTCGGTACCACTGTTTTTGAGTGAGCAGATCGCCGGAAAGGTGGCGCTACTTCCTTCTGGGCATGATCCGGATACTTTTGTTCAGGAACAGGGCTTGGATGCACTCAATGTTTTACTGGAAAATGCCCTGCCCCTTCCAGAATTTGCTCTGCAGCAGCTTGTTGAAAAGCATGGACTGACCCTTGACGGCAAGAACAGGATAGTGACAGAGCTGCAACCACTGATTAAATCAGCAAAATCAAGTCTGCAGCGAACTCTCATGTTGTCACACTTCAGTGAATCTATCGGGATTACTGCTGAGGAACTGGGAGCTTCCATGCCTAAAGCTGAGGAGTCTATTCCTCTTCCGGTGGAGGGACCTCCTTTGGAGGCTGAGTATGGACATTCTTCCCAGCCTGAAGAATTACGCCCTTTGTCAGGTTCCCAAAAGCGACTGGTGACCCATATGGTGCTTTATCCCTCGTCTGCACTGCAGCTTGAGAAGTATGGTTTAAGAGAATGCCTTAGTGGTACCATTGGAGAGGTACTGCTTTTGCAATTACTGGCACTCCTTAAACAGTATGACGGGGTTGAGCCGGAAGAGCTACTCGCAAAGTTACCAAAAGGTGGGGAGCGGGTATTGGTATCTGATATTTTGTTGCGCTCTTCATCACCTGATGAGGGGGAAAGTTGCCGGGGAACGGAGGAAGAGCTTGATGAACTCCTCTGTTGGCTGGAACGGGAGCAGTTGCGACGTCAGTCCAGCGAGCTGGTAGAGTTGATCAGCAACTGTGCTCTTCGTAATGATCCGGAAGAGCTGCAGCAACTGGTCAACCGGAAGATGAGTGTAGACAGGCGACTTCAGGAACTTCGACAGGCGAATGTTTTGGGCAGTGGTTGAGCGGCGACGGTATAGGCGGGATTTTTTTTTATAATCTCAAGTCATTGACGGCCCCGGAATGCTGTTTAACTGTTGTATTGTTTGTTGTTTTCTCACGGGGAATTGCACTTGAGGCGTAACGGGGATTCTTTATTTGTAAGTTGCCGAAGCGGTGTTGTAAATTGAGTTGAGTTTTTTTCTTGAAAGGTGGAATATTTGCTAAATATCCTTTTTTTTTAGTTGTTTATGCTGAAATGATTGAATAAGCTGCTAAATTACGATATTGTACAGGAGGAGAGAAGGGCAATCAGTTTTATTGCAGTAATGCTGGCTTCTGTTTCTTTGCGGAAACAGGGTGGAGATTGGAGGGACAAGAATGGTTGATGATGGCCAGGTGAAGGGTGAGATGTCAGATTTGGCAGACGATGGTGTGGTTGATTTGACAGGTATTTTTGAATCAGGTGAAGAGGTTCGTTCAGTGGGGCTCCCTGAAGGAATCGATGAAGACCGGCGCAACCCCAGGATCGGGGACAGGCGAAAAGGGTTTTTTACTGACAGGCGGCAGGGACAGCGAAGGCTGGCCAGGAGCAGCAAGCGAGATTCAGAGCATGCGGTGGATCCTATGTCCATTTACCTTCGGGAAATGGGCACTTTGACTCTGCTTAGTCATGAAGAAGAACTCGAGCTTGCCCGTATGATGGAAGAGGGGCTGCTTCGTGTTCAAGATGCAGTACTTTCCACGCCTCTGGCAATTCCTGCTCTTGAAGAAATTGCCAGGGAATTACAGGATGACACTGTTAAGATCTTCAATGTTATTCGTGGTATTCAGGATACTCAGACCGCCCTTGTGGAGAAGGAAAAAGAGAGGCTTCTCGGTAAAATTGAGAAGGCCATAGGGTTGGAGGAAGAGCGGAAAAAACTACAGCAGGAGCTGGTTGTTAATGCTGAGGATGTGAAAAAGATCGAACAGATTGGCAAGAAAATGAGTGCCATTGGCTCTGATATTGCTGCGTTGTTCCGGGACAGGAGCATCTGTCCCCGCTGTATTAATGGAATTGCTGCGAACCTCAAGGATCTGTCACGGCGCTTTCGTCGAGTGCGGGTGGAGGTGCTGAAGGCTCAGAAGCTCGCAGCGGCAGATGGTGGGCAACCTGAGATGAGTCCGGCTGAGCTTGAATTTCATATCGGCCTGCAGATGAAAGAGAATCTGGGGTTTGGGTATCGTGCATTGAATGCTGTTATCCATGAAATTGAGGCTGGTCGTGATATCAGTAAACATGCTAAAGAATCTCTTGTTCGTGCCAACCTTCGTCTTGTTATTTCCATATCCAAGAAGTTTGTCAATCGTGGTCTGCAGTTTCCTGACCTGATTCAGGAAGGGAATATTGGCCTGATGAAGGCTGTGGAAAAGTTTGATTATCATCGTGGTTATAAATTCAGCACCTATGCCACTTGGTGGATAAGGCAGTCCATCACCCGTGGCATAGCCGATCAGGGGCGCACTATTCGTCTTCCTGTTCACATGATAGAGACCATTAACCGCCTGCTGCGGGTGTCAAAGGATTTTGCCCGGGAAGAAAACCGGGAACCTACTCCTGAGGAAATGGCTGAACAACTTGGGACAGATGTGGGGAAGGTGAAAGCTGCTCTGAAGACAGCAAAAGATGCAATCTCTCTTGATACTCCAGTGGGAGATGATGAGGAGACTTTTCTTGGTGATTTCATTGAAGACTGCTCCACCCTTGGTCCTCATGATGCTTCCATGGTGGAGAGTTTGAAAGAATGTCTCTGCAAAGTTATGTCCTCCCTCTCCCCACGTGAAGCAAAGGTTGTTCGCATGCGCTATGGTATAGATGTAGGCTGCGACCACACCCTTGAGGAGGTGGGAAAGAGCTTTGCTGTGACCCGGGAGCGGATTCGCCAGATAGAGGCCCAGGCTATTAAGAAGTTGAAACATCCTTCTCGGGTGGATGAGTTGCGTGTTTTTATGACTGACTGAACAGTGTGAAAATAGGTGTACTTACAATCCCGGACTTTTGTCCGGGATTGTTGTTTGGGGATGAGGGAATGGGTTGGTTTTGCATTATGGGAAATGAATAGGTACCTGTTCATAAATGGCCTTTTTCCTCGAACTCGACGGTGCTGTGGGAATTTATCCTCAAAATATAAACTATATGTGCCTCTGGAGAATTCCCTGCGGGGCATTTGCGGTAATATTTTCTTTGTGCCTCGATTTGGAGAAAAATTCTCGTTAATTGACGGATACCAACTGAGTCGCTGTTTGCTATGGATACAGTAAGAGAATCAGTAATTGACTGGATAGCATTGAGCCTTGTGGCAGGGCTTGGTAGTCGCGGAATTGCGCAGTTGATTGGGCGTTTTTCCACTCCGCATGAGATCTTCCTGGCGGCCGGTTCCGGGCTCGAAAGCAGTGGCTTGCGTAAGAATGTGAGCGCTGCTTTGGCAGAGCCAGCTCCGTTACGTGAAAAAGCGGAAGTCCTTCTTGGGCAGCTCGCAGGTTGCGGGGCAACAGCAGTCTGTCCAGATGATGATGAGTACCCGCAGCATCTCAAGGAAATAGCAGATCCGCCGGCAGTGTTGTATGTACAGGGACAAATTCAGCTGCTTGGGTCTCTTTGTCTGGCTATGGTGGGTTCCAGGGCTGCAACTGCCTACGGGAAGCGCTGTAGTTATTCACTTGCTCAAGGATTGGCCTCTGCTGGCGTGACGGTTGTCTCCGGTCTGGCATTAGGTATTGATAGTGAGGCGCACCGGGGGGCACTGTCAGTGGAGAGTGGAACAACCATTGGAGTACTCGGTTGCGGTATTGATGTGGTGTACCCGAAACAGAACAGTGCTTTGTACTCGGAAATACGTGAAAAAGGATTGCTTGTTTCCGAATATCCTCCGGGAGTAAAACCAGATGGTTTTCGTTTTCCTGCCAGAAATAGAATTATCTCGGGTCTGAGCAGAGGTGTTGTGGTGGTTGAGGCGGCTAGAAAATCCGGGTCACTGATTACGGCTGAAATGGCGTTGGACGAAGGCCGGGATGTTTTTGCGGTACCCGGACAAATTGATTCGTTTAAAAGTAATGGTGCACATTGGCTCTTGCAGCAGGGGGCCAAGCTGGTACAATCAGCACAAGACATACTGGTGGAGATCGGGACAGGACAGACGCACTATTTGGAAACAGAAGCTTCCGGTGTTGCGGCTGCGGATTGTGTTGATCCGGAGTCCCGTACGTTGCTGGAACTGCTGGATGTGTACCCCAGTTCCAGAGATGCCCTGATCGCAAGTTCCGGTCTTGGTTCGGCAAAAGTCACTGAGCTGTTGCTTCTGCTTGAGCTCGATGGGCTGATAGAGATGTTGCCAGGTGATGAAATCAGACGTATAGTATAACAGCAACAGGAATCATTAGAGGTATATCATTTATGCTTGAAATTCAATTTGCACCATCAATTTTATCAGCAGATTTTACCCGCCTAGGGGAAGAAATAGCAGCCGTTGATCAGGCTGGTGCTGAGATTATTCATATCGATGTCATGGACGGGCACTTTGTGCCAAATATTACCATCGGTCCCCTTGTGGTCAGAGCCGCACGGACTGCAACAGAAAAAATCCTTGATGTGCATCTGATGATCACCGATGCGGACAGTTATATAGATGACTTCGCAGTAGCCGGTGCCGACTGGATAACCGTCCATGTGGAAGCCTGTACTCATCTGCACAGAACGGTCTCAAGGATAAAAGAGCTTGGAAAAAAAGCGGGTGCCGTACTCAACCCTGCAACCCCCCTGTCCAGCCTTGATTATATTCTTGAAGACCTTGATCTGGTGATGCTGATGAGCGTTAACCCCGGTTTTGGCGGGCAGTCTTTTATTGAGTCCACCCTTGCCAAGACAGATACCTTGAAAAAAAGAATTGATGCTCTTGGTCTTGAAGTTGGGATTGAAATTGACGGGGGGATCAGTCCAGCCACCATATCGCGTGTGGCTGAAGCTGGAGCAAATATCTTTGTGGCTGGTTCCGCCATATATGGCTGTGCTGAATATGCGCCGGTTATTGCAGAGATGCGGAGCCTGGCAGAACAGGGGAAGGGAAAACGGGGCTGAAGCTGCGTATGCCTATACAACATTGGAAATCCATACTTGAGTGCAGGGCCTTTGATGAGCTTGAAAAGCTGTCTTCGAAAGCCTGCGATTTGACTGCCGAAGGGGTCTTGAATTCGTCGCGGTTTGAGCGTTATGTGTGTCAGGGTCCGCTATTTGATCTTCTCTATCCGTGTCAGCGTGTGGATGCTGAGGTTCTCAGTGCCCTGCAATCTCTGGCTGATGAGTGTGGGCTGATTGAGCAGTTTGTCCAGATGCGGGCAGGTGCAGTCATGAACAGGATAGAGGGGTACCCGTCGGAGGAACGACAGGTTCTCCATACGGCTTGCCGGGATTTTTTTTCAGATTCTCCTGCCAGCGTAGAGGCTACCAGTAATGCGAAGATAGAGCTGGAAAAGCTGAGAACATTTCTCTCTCAATTGAAAGATGGTACCATTTGTAATGCAGAAGGTGAGGCATTTACAAGTCTTGTGCAGATTGGAATCGGTGGCTCTGATCTTGGCCCCAGGGCAATGTATGAAGCCTTGAGGGCGTATACAGAACCAGACAGGGAAGTGTTTTTTATTTCCAATGTGGATCCTGATGATTGTGCTGCGGTGCTGGAAAAGGTTGATCTTACTAGGGCGCTGATTCTTGTGGTGTCTAAGAGTGGTACAACCCTTGAAACCCATACAAATGAAAAGCGCGTGCGTGTGGCCCTTAAGAGTCAGGGGCTTGACCCCTCGCGACACTGTGTGGCTGTGACGGGTGTGTCGAGTCCCATGGATGATCCTGATCGTTACCTGCGAACGTTTTATATGTATGACTATATTGGAGGGCGATTCAGTTCCACCTCTATGGTAGGCGCGGTTATGCTGGGTTTTGCTCTTGGCTATGATTTGCTGCTTGAGTTTCTTGAGGGGGCGGCATTGATGGATGTGGCCGCAGAGCAGAGAAATATACGTGAAAATCTGCCACTCCTTCTTGCTCTTTTCGGAGTGTGGAACCATAATTTTCTGGGAATGGAGACTTTGGCTGTATTGCCGTACAGCCAACCACTGCACCGTTTTCCAGCTCACTTGCAGCAGTGTGATATGGAGTCAAATGGGAAAAGTGTGCAGAGAAGTGCCGGGAGGGTTCAGTTGAAAACCGGGCCGGTGGTCTGGGGCGAACCAGGTACAAACGGGCAGCATGCCTTTTATCAGCTTCTTCACCAGGGAACAGAGTATGTGGCTGTGGAATTCATTGGATTCAGGCGCAGTCAGCGTAATGTTGATGTGGAGGTGGAAGGCAGCACTTCTCAACAGAAACTTCTAGCGAACCTTTTGGCTCAATCTGTTGCCTTGGCAACAGGTAGGAAAGATTCTAATCCTAACAGGAACTTTGACGGGAACCGGGTCAGTGTGATCCTCATGGCAGACCGACTCACTCCTAAATCCATGGGGGCACTGCTGTCGCTTTATGAGGCAAAAATAGTGTACCAGGGGTTTTGCTGGAACATCAATTCCTTTGATCAGGAAGGGGTGCAGCTTGGCAAACTTCTGTCCACAAAGTTTTTGTCTGTGATGAAACAAAAAGGGACTATTGGGACCCTGGCAGGGGATTTCCTTGCAGCCGCCGGATTAAAGTAGGGCTTTTCGCCGATATGGGCTGAATTATCATTCAGTTTTCCAGTTGTTTAGTTTCGTTTTTTGTTGACAAAGATGCGGTTCAGAGATATTCTCCCACGCTGAATGACTATTCAATAGTGTATGTTTCGTAGTCTGCTGTTTTTATCATTAGTGATGGTGATTGATCTGGCAGCAGGACAGACTGTTTCATTTTCTGACTGTCAGTTTTTGAAGCAATCACTCTTGGTATGTATATTCTGGTAAAGGTTGAAGTATAACAGTAATTTTAAGGAGGAAAATTCATGGCAAAGCATGATACACCCCTGTTGGACGAGCTTGAAAGCGGCCCATGGCCAAGCTTCGTTACCGACATGAAGCGTCAGGCGGAGAAAAACCCCGATTGTTGGGATATTCTTGGTCAGCTCGAGCTGTCTTTCAGAGATAAAATCACCCATTGGAAACACGGCGGAATCGTAGGTGTTTTTGGGTATGGTGGTGGTATTGTTGGTCGTTATTCTGACGTTCCTGAACAATTTCCAGGCGTTGAGCATTTTCACACCGTTCGTGTAAATCAGCCAGCATCCAAGTACTACTCCACTGAGAATCTTCGTCATCTGATGAAACTCTGGGACAAACATGGATCCGGTATGACCAACATGCATGGTTCCACTGGTGATATTATCCTTCTTGGTTGTCGCACAGAGGCTCTTGAGCCTTTCTTCTGGGATCTGACCCACGAATTAGGACAGGATCTTGGTGGTTCCGGATCCAACCTTCGTACTCCTGCTAACTGTCTTGGACAGTCCCGCTGTGAGTGGTCGTGTTATGATACTGAGGAAGCGTGTCATCATTTGACCATGCATTATCAGGATGAGATTCATCGTCCTGCATTCCCTTATAAATTTAAATTCAAATTCTCAGGCTGTGCCAACGACTGTGTTGCTGCTCTTGCCCGTTCTGACTTTGCTGTTATCGGAACCTGGAGAGACGATATTCGTATCGATCAGGCTGCGGTGAAAGAGTATGTTGCGGGCAATATCGTCTCTAATGGTGGTGCCCATGCTGGAAAAGACTGGGGTGCATTTGATATTCAGAAAGAAGTTATCGATCTCTGTCCCACCGAGTGTATGTGGATGGAGGGAGATGAGCTGAAGATCGACAACGCTGAGTGTACCCGTTGTATGCATTGTATCAACGTAATGCCTCGCGCACTGCGTCCAGGTGCAGAACAGGGTGCTTCCATTTGTATAGGTGCTAAAGCTCCTATCCTTGATGGCGCTCAGTTTGCAACTCTCATTATTCCATTTATCAAAGTTTCTGCTGAAAACGAATTCGAGAACGTAATCGATGTTATCGAGAACGTCTGGGATTGGTGGATGGAAGTTGGTAAAAACCGTGAACGTGTCGGTGAAACCATGCAGCGTGTTGGACTGCCTACCTTTATTAAGGTTATGGGTCTCGATCCACTTCCGCAGCATGTTAAAGAGCCTCGTTCAAATCCATATGTCTTCTGGAGTGATGAGGAAGTTCCTGGTGGTTTTGATCGTGATGTTGATGAGTTCCGTAAACGTCACGCAGCATAAGAAAATAAATCGAGTTGAATGTTAAACTCGAGTACATATTCAAGGAGGATATAAATATGGGTTACGATCCCGAAAATCCCATGGCGGACAGGATTACAGACATTGGTCCCCCACATTATTCAAAATTTCATCCCCCGGTTATTGCAAAGAACAAGGGGAAATGGCTGTGGCATGAAATCACTCAACCGGGTGTACTTGTTCATAAGGCTGAGTCTGGAGACGAGTGCTGGACCATCCGTGTTGGTGCTGCCCGTTTGATGTCCACTCAGCTTATTTATGAGATGTGTGATATTGCAGATGCCCATTGTGACGGCTTCTTACGTTTCACTACCAGAAATAACGTTGAGTTCATGGTTGATGATAAAGCTAAGGTTCAGCCTCTGCTCGATGACCTTGCGTCACGTGGTAACAAGTTCCCCGTTGGTGGAACTGGAGCCGGTGTAACCAATATCGTTCATACCCAGGGTTGGATTCATTGTCACACCCCTGCAACTGATGCATCCGGTGTTGTTAAAGCCGTCATGGATGAGCTGTTTGATTATTTTACTTCCATGACACTTCCTGCACAGGTTCGTATCGCACTTGCCTGCTGTCTGAACATGTGTGGAGCTGTGCATGCTTCCGATATTGCCATTCTTGGTGTACATCGTAAGCCACCTATGATCGATCATAGTCGAATCACCGGTGTCTGTGAGCTTCCTCTTGCCATCTCTTCCTGTCCTCTCGGCGCTGTTAAACCAGCTAAAGCTGAAGTTGACGGAAAAGAGATCAAGACTGTAAAAGTAAATAACGATCGTTGTATGTTCTGTGGTAACTGTTACACCATGTGTCCTGCAATGCCTCTTGCTGATCCCGATGGTGACGGAATTGCTATTCTTGTTGGTGGTAAAGTTTCCAACTCCAGATCGGCTCCTAAATTTTCCAAGCTGGTTATTCCATTCCTGCCTAACACTCCGCCACGCTGGCCTGAGACCGTCGAAGCAGTGAAAAATATTCTGGAAGTTTATGCTGGAGATGCAAGGAAATACGAGCGTATCGGTGAGTGGGCCGAGCGTATCGGTTGGGAGAAATTCTTTGAAAAATGTAACATCCCCTTTACCATCAAGTCTGTCGATGATTATCGTCTGGCTTATGATACCTGGCGTACAACGACTCAGTTTAAGTACACCAACGCTATCAAGTAATTGACCTCTAGCTGCAGTCGGGGCATTAGTTCCCGACTGCACTTTCTGGTCACTTGCTTGTTAAGATCTTCCTAAAGGAGTATGGATTATGGGAATGAGTGATGACGAAATTAAAACAGCAATGCTTGAGAAGGCTACCAAAGCTCCCAAACCACAGCTGTACATTAAGGATTTCTACAAATGTGATCCTGACACCAAGCCTCGTAAGATTAAAAACCTGGCAAATGATCTGGTAAAAGAGGGGAAACTTATGTTTTGGTCCTCTGGATCCACTACCATGTATGCCCTTCCCGAACGCATTAAGGATGAAGAGGGGGATGATGGTGTAAACTAACCCTTATCACTGTCATTCTTTTCTAGGAAAAGGTACATAACTCCTCTGGAGTGTGTACCTTTTTTCGTTTATGGATAATCTGATTTATAAAGAAGTCACCGGCTCCACCAATGATGATGCTGTAAAGCTCGCAATAAAGGGTGCACCTCACGGCTTTGGTGTTCTTGCTGCAACACAGTCTGCAGGGAAAGGTCGGCTCGGAAAACAGTGGCTTTCCCCTACTGGAACAGGACTCTACTGCTCCACTATTCTTCGTCCAAAACTCCCTTTTATTGAATTTTCGAAAATAACTCTTACAGCAGGTCTGGCGCTTTGCAAGTGCCTTGAACAGCAGGTACCTGGCGTCGATTTTGGATTGAAATGGCCCAATGATCTTTATAGTGAGCAGAAAAAGTGTGCAGGGATACTGGTTGAATCATCGACACCAGGGAGTGATGACTTGGACTCTTTTGTCGTTGTTGGCTTTGGGGTGAATGTCAATACCAGTGTAATGCAGTTTTCAGAAGAACTTCGCGAAAGGGCTGTCTCACTTAAAATACTCAGCGGAATTCAATTCGATATTCAAAACCTCTACCGTCAGATTCACCAAAGTCTCCTTGAGCATCTTGTGATCCAAGAAACCTTTGGTTTTAAAACTATTTTAGAAGAATGGCGGTTGCGGGATATACTCCTGGGTAAGGAGATGCAATGGGTAACAAGCGAGCGGACACTTGTAAGGGGAATCGGACTTGGACCTGATGACAGTGGGCAGCTTCTGGTCGAGGATAGCTCAGGACGGGTTCACGAAATACTGTCAGGAGATGTTCAGTTGGCAGAGATCTGAATAGCGGGTGTTGAGTAAAACCTGTGAGCCATACGTCCTGGCATCACAGGTTTCAGAAAGGGATTTTTAAAATAGTACTTTCCTGGGTTCACCAGTTAGTAGCGGTAGTATTCAGGTTTGTAGGGCCCCTCTACAGGGACACCTATGTAATCTGCCTGCTCCTGGCTCATGGTGGTGAGGTGTACACCGATCTTTTCCAGGTGAAGGCGAGCCACTTTCTCGTCAAGATGTTTAGGCAGGAAATACACCTGATTCTCGTAGGCCGAGGAGTTCTGCCAGAGTTCCATTTGAGCAAGAACCTGATTGGTGAATGAGTTACTCATGACAAAACTTGGATGACCAGTGGCACAACCGAGGTTAACCAAGCGTCCTTCAGCAAGTACGATTATTTTCTTGCCGTCTGGAAAAACAACATGGTCAACCTGAGGTTTGATGTTCTCCCACTTAAGGTCTTTAATACCTGCAATGTCAATCTCAGAGTCAAAGTGACCAATATTGCAGACAATGGCCTCATCTGGCATCTGTTCCATATGGGATCTGGTTATGACATTGAGATTGCCAGTACAGGTAACATATATATTACCTGTTGAGGCTATCTCGTCCATGGTGACAACTCTGTAACCTTCCATTGAGGCTTGAAGGGCGCAGATTGGATCAACCTCTGTCACATAGACAATTGCTCCCATGCCACGAAGCGCCTGAGCGCAACCTTTACCAACATCGCCATAACCAACAACCACCGCATTTTTTCCTGCAATCATTACATCAGTTGCACGCTTGATGCCGTCAATCAGCGATTCACGGCAACCGTAGAGGTTGTCAAATTTTGATTTTGTGACGGAGTCGTTAACGTTAAAAGAAGGACACATCAATTTTCCGTCACGTGCCATCTCGTTGAGACGGTGAACACCTGTGGTTGTCTCTTCAGATATCCCTTTAATATTTTTCATCTCGTCTTTGTACTTGTCGTGCATGATGAGGGTAAGATCTCCGCCATCGTCAAGGATCATATTGGGTCGCCATCCATCAGGACCAAAAATGGTCTGATCAATACACCACCAGAACTCTTCTTCAGATTCTCCTTTCCATGCAAATGTCGGTATGCCAGCTTTTGCCATTGCGGCGGCGGCATGATCCTGTGTAGAAAAAATATTACAGGAGGACCAGCGGATTTCAGCACCGAGATCTATAAGAGTTTCCATAAGGACTGCAGTCTGAATAGTCATGTGAAGACAGCCGGCGATTCGGGCCCCTTTTAATGGCTGGCTCTCTTTATACTCTTCTCGAAGTGACATAAGACCAGGCATTTCAGTCTCTGCAATTTTTACTTCTTCTCTTCCCCATGCAGCAAGGGACATATCGGCAACTTTGTAATCACTCATAAAATGTATTTCCTTGTAGTTGTAGGTTTTGTAAACAGTTAGATTCCGGCATCACTTTTAAGGATTTCTGCCTTATCAGTACGCTCCCAGGTGAAATCATCAAGCTCTCTTCCAAAATGGCCATAGGCTGCGGTGGCCCGATAGATGGGACGGAGAAGATTCAGCTGCTGAACAATGGCTTTGGGACGCAGGTCAAAGTTGCGGCTGATAAGTCCGATAATTGCGGAATCCTCAATTTTACCGGTTCCAAAACTATTTACGTTAATGGATACAGGCTGTGAAATGCCTATGGCATAGGCAATCTGAACCTCAATCTCAGAAGCAATCCCTGCAGCTACAATATTTTTGGCAACATAACGGCCCATATAGGCGGAAGAACGGTCTACCTTGGAGGGATCCTTTCCAGAAAAGGCTCCGCCTCCATGGGAACCTCTGCCGCCGTAGGTGTCGACAATAATTTTCCTCCCGGTGAGGCCGCAGTCTCCAACTGGTCCACCAATTACAAAACGTCCGGTGGGATTAATGAAATATTTAGTATTCTCATCGACCATATCAGCGGGAAGGGTGGGCTTAACGATAAGCTCCATTACACCTTGTTCAAGGTCTTTGTGGCTGACTGATTCGTCATGTTGAGTGGAGAGAACAACAGCTTCAATACGTTTGGGTTTGTTGTCCTGGTATTCAATGGTGACCTGACTTTTTGCATCTGGGCGTAGCCAGGAAAGCTTGCCTGATTTGCGGACATCAGCCTGGGCTTTTACAAGACGATGAGAGTAGGTGATGGGCATGGGCATGAGAACCCTTGTCTCGTCGCACGCGTATCCAAACATAAGGCCTTGATCACCTGCACCTTGATTGAGATCCATGCCGCTTCCTTCATCAACGCCCATGGCTATATCTGTGGATTGTTTGTCAATGGAGGTAAGTACTGCACAGGATTGCCAGTCAAACCCCATTTCGGATGAGTTATAACCAATTTCTTTTATAGTCTGACGTACAACTTCAGGCATATCAACCCAGGCATTGGTGGTAATTTCACCAGCGATAATGGCCATACCAGTGGTGACCATGGTCTCACAGGCAACTCGACCCGCCGGGTCCTGTTTGAGAATGGAATCAAGAATGGCATCGGATATCTGGTCTGCTACTTTATCTGGGTGCCCCTCTGAAACTGACTCAGAGGTGAACATGTGGTTTGACATGGAAAATCTCCGTTAAATGGACAAGTTATAAGCAGCAATGAAAATTGTGGAAGAATATGATAATCTCTGCTATTCATGCTGAAAAGTATTTGGTGAAACTTGTTAATATGACGCTGAAATAGATGGTTGTCAAGGATAAACACAAAACTGACCACAGATACAGGTTAAAAGCAGATTGCTGAATTTTACAGAGTGATTACTTTAGGAAATAACCTCGGTCGCATCGGCTGGAAGAAGGTTGGATTGATTAATTTTGCAGGAGCGTAAACAGTATGTCCATTGAAGATGCCAGAAAGGTTCTGGCCATAGAGGAGCAGGGCCTGGCCGCGGTAAGGGAGAGGATTGGTGAAGAATTTAATCAGGCGGTTGAGACAATTCTTTCCTGCCCGAGCAGGCTTGTTATCACAGGTATTGGGAAATCCGGGATTATCGGCCAGAAGATATCGGCAACATTGAATTCAACAGGTACCCCCTCGTTTTTCCTCCATCCTGTGGAGGCCATGCATGGTGATCTCGGTATGGTTATTCCTTCCGATGTGGTTGTTGCTATTTCGTATTCAGGGGAGACAACTGAGCTTAATGGTCTGTTGGTGAGTTTGAAAAAAAGAGGAACTGCTATAATCGCTATGACTGGCGGAAGTGACTCAACCCTGGCGAGGGCCAGTGACATTGTACTTGATATTGGAGTACCCAAAGAGGCCTGTCCACTGGGACTCGCTCCTACTGCGAGTACTACAGCAACACTTGCCATGGGCGATGCCCTTGCAGTGGTCCTTCTCAGACGTAAGCAGTTCCAGGCCTCAGATTTTCGTGAAAACCACCCCGGGGGGAGCCTTGGGGATCGGTTGAAGGTAAATGTCAGTGAAGTTATGCTCAAAGGGGATGCTGTCCCCAGTGTTGAACATGGTACCACAGTAGCAGATGCAGTCGGTGTACTCAATCGTGAAAATATCGGCGCTGTATTGATTATTGACCGTTTACGAAAGGTGGAGGGTATTATAACAGATGGTGATGTGAGACGTGCGGTTGCTGAGGGGTGTGAGCTGAAAAGTATCATGGTTGATGACCTGATGACCGCAGGGCCTGTCACCATAAGCGATTCCATGCAGGCCGTTGATGCCTTGAGTATCATGCAGCAGCATGAAATAACGATTTTACCGATTGTCGGTGGAGGGGGAGAGATGATAGGTATTTTGCATCTCCATGATCTCCTGGGAAAAGGTGAATTCAGGTTTTTGGTTTGAGAGGGAAATATGTGTCAGATGAGTGTACTGGTTCACGGGCCAGAAGAGGATGAGTTGGTTATGGAAAGTGTTACCCGGCTTGGTGTCAGAGATGGAGGAGTCGAGGTTGAGACATTCTTCGAGGAACCAAAATTTGTAGCTGATGTAACAGTCGTTTCCATTGATTTTCTTGGTGGAAAAGTGTTTTTAGAAAAGAACTAGTGTCTGGCCATTGATGAGACTTTTTTCTCTAACTCGAATCGCAAGGGCTACTGCTCATAGCAACGGAGAGTTAAGAGTGAGCATTTACGGGCAGGCTCTGACCAGGATAAATTACCCTCCAACGCACCCCAGGGAGGAGAGTAAAACGTTAGACCTGGTTCTGAGTGTTTTTTCAGGAGAGAAAACTCAATATGTCGCACAGCCACATTACAATGCTGTGACGGATTTAGAAAAAAACTGGAATGGAGGGAAAGGTGTATGGGTCAATTGGAGAAACTACAGGTGTTATTACCCCACTGGATTGAACATAACCAGGGGCATACGCAGGAGTGCAGGAAGTGGGCAGATCAGATTGATGACCCGGAAGTGTGTTCAAGTCTGGAGAAGGCCTGTGCTGCAATGGAAGAAGTGACCAGATATCTGCAAACAGCGCTGAATGCTGCAGGAGGGGCGAAAGATGACGGACATGGACACCACCATCACCATTAATGCAAGTGTCTGACGTGCTGACTGAAGAATAAAAGAATCGGCTGTGGTCAGCTTTTATTCTTCAGCATAAAAGTTCCAGGCTCCTGTGGCAGGTGAGTAGAGGTAATCCATCTGAAGGCGTAGCGGGCGACCACCAGCGGTTTCGGTACACTGCATCCTGAAGAGGAGTTTGTCGCCGATATTTTTAAGATATTCCACCTTTGGCGCGCTGAGTATGGATCGTCTTGCTGCGGGGTAGTGCTTGAGAAATAATTTTTCGAAATTATTCGTGAGGTATCTGGTCTGTTCAACCAGCATGGCCTGTTTTTCAGCACTTTTGATCTGTGCTGCGATTTCGTGGAGGATAGTCTGAAACTCAGGCATCTCAGTAAACTGGCTGTTTTTAATGGAAGACTGGATATTTCTTAATTTTTCAATGGCTGACGGGTACTCTTCTGACTTGAGAAACTTGGCAGCATCCTGTTTGTCTTTGATGATAGCGGCGTGGAGCATGATTCTTGACAGCTTGACTCTACTCTCCTTGGTGTTGATTTTGCTCAGCAGTTTGGAGTTTTCCTCAAGCAATAGAATTGCCTTTTCGTACTGCTCAATGACATCGTCCCATTCAGCTGCAGCAAAGGCCTTTTTCCCCTTTTCAATGGTCATGTATATTTGAGTCTTTGCGATGTTTTCGTGCAGGTTGGATATGGTGTCTGATTTGCCGAGGTTTAGTTTTTTGACAAGCTCAAGGGCGAGTTGGTAATTTTTGAGAGCATCGCTCCAGTCACCAGAGTTGAAGGCCTTGTGACCCAGATCCCTGAGAGTATTAAATTTTGATTGATTGGAGAGTAGTTCCAGTTGGGTTATGTCTTCCGAGAGGACGTGGGGGGTATCTTTGGCAAGTTCAAGAGCCTTCTCGAATTGCTTAGTGGCACCCTCCCAGTCGGAAGTGGCTAGGTATCGTTCACCGGCCTGCATGATACTGTTGAACTGTGAGCGTGACATTTTCTGATGAACCTCGGCAAGGATTGGCGCATCAATGAAAGTTGTCTTTTGGGCAATGTTCAGGGCTTTTGTATAGCTGTTGACCGCTTCGTTCCAGAGTTCTTTTTTATAAAAAGAATCCCCGTTTTTCTTTGCCTTGTGGAAGGCCAGGACTAGTTTTTTGGTGTCCTTGGTAACGTACTTTCCATTGAGAATGATCTTTCCGGTGAGTCCCTGGCGGAGCTTGGGAGAAGACAAAAGGATGCGAATGTTACGGGATAGTTCATCCTTCTCGTCCTGTTTCACCATTCGTACTTCTTTTGTCAGGCTGAGGGCCTCGTCGCATTTTTTCTGAGCTCCAAAAAAGTCATTGGCATCAAGCAGTGCCTGGCATTCCCCAAACCTCTTTTGGGCTTTATGGAGATTGGAACCCAGGGAGAAATAGGTGAAGGTAAGAGTAACAATGAGGGCAATGGTGCCCCCCCCAAGAGCCACGAGAAACCATTTTTTACTTGCAGCCTTGGTTTCTTCGAAAAATGTCCGTTTGGCGGAACTGCCACCGGATTTTTCAGAGCCAGAGCTAGCGGGTTCTTTTTCCTGGCTGGTTTCGTTGTCTTTATTGTTACCGGGAAGCCAGTCACCGAGGAGGTCAAAGGCTTGTTGTACTCTCTCCTTGGACTCATGAAGCATCGGGTAGTCAGAGACTAGATTTTCAATGGCATTATACTTCTCCATTGCTCCTTGCTGGTTTCCCTCATGCTCCAGAGTGTTTGCTTCACTGAAGAGTGCCATGGCCTGATCCATGGCTGTCTGTACCTGCTGTTCGAGTTCTGTTCTCCCCTCGAAGGGTTCACTGATGGTCTGCAATTCTCTCGACAGCGCCTGGAATCTCTTTTGTTTTGCAATAATACGGAGACGGTCAACATCAATTTCATTAGCAGGAGCCGGGGTATCTTCGAGAGTGAAAGAGGCACCAAAATCACTGTCGTCAAGGGTGTCGATGCTGTCGAGCTCGGTTTCTTTTGCAACTTCTGGTACTGCTTGTGGGACAGGATCCTTTTCAAAATCAACGCTGTCAAAGGGGAGCTGGTCGCTGTTAGCTCTGTACCACTTCGCTGCTTCTTCATTGAAGGCGTTGGTTTTTGAGTAGACTTCTCCTGCGACCATCTTCCCAATATGAAGAATAAGGGAGATTATTGATTTGTCAGATTCCCATATATCTCCTATACAGATGGCCGAGGAGTCAAAATCCGGGTGAAAGGTGGGGCTCTCGGGAAGACAGTTTGGTGGGAAGTGAGGGAAACCAAATGGGAGCGAAACGGAGATAACATGATTATTGCAGGAATAAACATCCCCGCCACTTTCTTTGCAGAGTCCTTTTATGGCGTAAGTAACTGTGTACTGTTCCGGCGGATTACCATCGCCTGGGGTGACAGTGATTTTAGGAATATCATGAAAATATTCAGTTACTTCTTGGAATACGGTATCAAGTTGATTGCTGGTTTTATTCATAGCAGAATGAAGCCTGTAAGGAGAGAGCGAGTGAGCGTGTTCGTTCACGAATCATTAGTATTCTAGTATATTAAAGACGATAGATATTGCAAGTATAGCAGTAACTTCTGGTAAAACAAAAATATTTGTTACATTAATAAAAAAAATATTTTTTTGTCATCAAGATAGTGCTGGTATGGTAACGTGAAGAACGATGAAGAATTTAAAATTATATTTTAAGATAACTGTCGATAACAACTGCCCCCTTTATGAAAAAGGTGAACTCCTGTCGTTATCTGACAAGGCTCTTTCCTGCCCGAAAAATAAGGCTACCTGCCTGATACTGGTGCGAGAAATGACCAATATTCTTTTCGGCCTTCTGGATTCCGGTGCTGACATGGAAGCAGCTGATGATAAAATCTACAGCTGCAGCGGTTGTACCGGGCTCATTAAGTTCGATCGTATCTCAGAAGCAGATGCCCGCCAGGAGGGAGCGTCTGTGGTAGCACCTCTGGATGCCGATGCCGTAGCGCTGCTTGCGGAGATTCGCGATTTTCCTCTTATTCAGGCACTCCCTGATGCGTATCTCCATAGTGTCATCCGTTCTTTTCGCAGAGAACGATTTGCCGCAGATACTACCTTTATAACCAAGGGCCAGAACAGTTTGTACCTCTATCTTATTCTGTCCGGTGAGATTGTGGTGTCTGATACTTCTCTAATTATAGCAACTCTGGGACCGGGAGACATTTGTGGTGAGATGAGTTATCTTGGTGGTGATGTAGCCGGGGCTGATGTGAAAACTGTCACCGATTCTGAGGTGTTATCTGTTTCAGGTGATGCGTTCAGTAAACTTCTCGATCGAATCCCAGAGCTGCAACTCTTTATGGCCAAAATTCTTGTGCAGCGCCTGACGCAGTCCAATGCCAGCCATTTTGATACTTTTGATGCCTGTATGAGTGGCTGGATTCGCGAGATGCCTCCGGCAGAACTCTTTCAGATATTTCACATGAATCAAAAAACCGGGGTGCTTGCCATGGATCTTCCCCAAGGTGAAGCCAAAGTTTCTTTTCGGGAAGGCTGTGTGATTAATGCCCAATACAGAAAACACTCCAATCAGGCCGCAATTTTTGCGATGCTCAAGGAGAAAGAGGGGCGCTACACTTTCACTACAGGACTCTCACCCGAAGAGATGAAGGCCGCTGAAATCGGAGACTTCATGATGCTGTTAATGGAAGGAATCAAGCGGGTTGATGAGTCTGGTGAGGACGGATAATATTGAAACAACAGTTGTGGTGATTGTATCGGCTGTTATTTTCAGTTACCTGCTGAGCGTTTTCTGGAAGGGTGGCAACCGTAGAATTTCCATAAAACTGTCGACATGGTATTCGGCAGCAAGTGCTTTGTTTCTAAAGGCGATAAGTCGCATCCCGCATCTTTCAGAGTGTTCTCTGTCAATGATTGAGTCCCCGATATAAATCGCTTCGTCCACAGTGCATTCACAGTGGTCAAGAATCTCGAGCAGTGCGTCAGGTGCGGGCTTGGGCCTTTTCGCATTTTCTGCTGTCATCACCTTGGCGAAATAGTCCTTGAGCTTGAATATTTCAAGAATCGGTTCCATGGTATTGGTACGGTTGGTGGAAACAGCCAGCTGGTAGCGGGGCCTGCAGATATCGAGGAACGCAATAAGATCCTCCTCCATCTTCATGTATTTCAAAAAGGGCGCATATCCTGTCTCTTCACGAAACCGGGTAACATCTTCCAGATCCTGTTCCGGATGGTGCCGGAAGATATGGTGAACTGATTCGTTTACATTATGGATGTGTACGTATTCCAGTTCATTATCATCCATGACAGGATGACCAAAGTGCTGCAAAAGGTGATTGTAATAAGTCTTATTGGCAAACTTGGAGTCAAACATCACTCCGTCGCAGTCAAAAATTATGAGTTTCAGAGTCATTGTTGAAAAAGTATCTGCTGGAGCCATTCAATCCCGAAGATGAGTAGCTGCTCATCTTCTTTAAGGGCTTCTTTTTGAGCCTGGTAGCTCTCCTGCCTGGGGAGTTCCTCCAGATCCAACTGCTTGCGGAATGTATCAATATCGTAAAGAGCCAGGACAAAGTAGTCGCTCTGTTCCTGAGTGAGCTGCATTCCATTTCGAATTTTCTGGTGCTGAAGCAGGGTGGCTACCATATCATTGTGGTAATTGTAGTCCTGCAGGCCCTGGTCAGCGCAGTACCTGTGTGCGGTCTGCTCTTCTTTTTCTTGGAAACCATTACAGTGTGATTCCCGCAACAGCACAAAAAATTCCTGCATGGAGTGATCTTGCTGGCGAATGGCGGCTCTCCCCATGGGGTAGGCTCTGCATGCGCCGGGGCGCCCTTGGTAGACTGTGCAACCAGTTTTGGCCACAAAGACGCAGGATGCCTGACCATCATCCACCATGGTGAGGTAGAACCGTGGAAAAACGTCTTCTGCCTCCTGTTCGCGAATTACATATCTATTGAGAAAACTGTTCGACTCAAGTTGCGTTTCCTGCTTCAAGCGCAGCACATCGTACGGAGTGAGAGCGAGTTCCAGCTGACGACAGCAGTCAGTGAAACAGCTGACAGCCGGATGACATGAGAATTGGAACGGATCATTCTCCTCTATCCGGCTGACATTTTTAGGAAGTTGTACCTGTTCCATTGTTTCAGCTCTTCTTTGCAGGCCACAGGCTGAGTATGGGGCTGGCTATGAAGATTGAAGAATAGGTACCGACCAGGACTCCAAGGAGAAGAGCCAGGGAGAAGTTGTGAATTACTGAACCACCAAAGAAAAACAGAGCAAGAAGAGTCATGGCGGTTGTCAGTGAGGTGACAAAGGTTCGCCCCATCACCTCGTTGATACTGCGGTTAATCTGCTGCAGGAGCGAGTGGTCTTCGGATTTCTGCATATTTTCACGAATACGGTCAAAGACGACCACGGAGTCATTCAGTGAATATCCAGCTAGAGTAAGCAGGGCGGTGACAATGAGAAGAGTTATCTCGACATCAAGGAGCCAGCAGATACCGAGTACTACGATTACATCATGGAACGTTGCAACGGCTGCAGCAAGGCCGAAACGGATATCAAAACGCATCGCAAGATAGATGATAACACCAAGCAGAGATATGAAAATTGCCTGTATTGCTTTGTTTCTCAGTACCGCACTGACGGAAGAGCCGATTTCAGACTGGCTTTCAAGGGTGAAGCCCTTTTCAGGCATCTTCGTGGCAAGTAGATTTGTAATCTGCTCGCTGAGGTCTCCCACCACTTCTTCCGATTTTTTGATTTTAACAATCAGACGATGCTCACCTTCAACCTCTTGAAGGTTGGCATTCTTGAGATCATTGTCACCGAAGACTGTACGGACTTCGTCCATGGTAAAGTCGGCGGATGCTTTGTACTGCAGTAGGGAACCACCGGAGAAATCAACGCCCATGTTGGCTTTTCCTCTGGCAATCTGGATAAAGGCGACCATGCCAATTATTACAAGTACTCCTGATATTGCAAAGGTGAAATTTCTGATCTTCATAAAGTTCAGGTTGGGCTTTTTTACAAACTGCATGAAGTTGAGCTTCTTCATAAGTCTGAAGGAGTAAAGAGTGTCAAATATCAAGCGTGAACAGAAAAGGGCAGTGAACAGGTTGAAAATAATTCCCAGTGACAAGGTGATGGCAAATCCTTTGATTGGACCGGTACCGAACATAAAAAGTGCCATGGCGGTAATCAGAGTTGTAACCTGGGAGTCGACAATGGTCCAGAACGCCTTGCTGAATCCACCGTCAACACTGGACTTTACAGATTTTCCAAGACTGTATTCTTCCCGCATCCTTTCAAAAATGAGTACATTGGCATCAACGGCCATTCCTATGGAGAGGATAATACCGGCAATACCAGGCAGGGTGAGGGTTGCATTGAGGATGGCCAGGCCGGTAAAGAGAAAAAGAATGTTTAAGATAAGGGCTATGTTGGCAATAACACCCGAGAGTCTGTAGTAGATGCCCATGAAAACCAGCACAATAAGAGCGCCAAAGACACCTGCGGTCATTCCCTTGGTGATGGAATCCTGACCGAGACTTGCCCCGACTGTCATGTTCTGGATAATATCAACCGGAGCAGGGAGTGCACCAACACGCAGGACAATGGCGAGATCTGCCGCATCCTCATGGGTGAAGCTTCCGCTTATCTGGGCGGAACCGCCCAGGATTTTTTCACGTATAACAGGGGCTGAGCGGACAACGTCGTCGAGTACAATGGCCATCCGTTTTCCCACATTCTCCTCCGTGAGTTTGGCAAAAACTCTGCCACCTTTGGAAGTGAAGTCCAAGGAGACATATGGCTCATTAAACTGATTGGAGATCCGAACCTGAGCATTCTTGACCATCTCACCTGTCATCAGGATCTGGGTGTCCAGGAGAATGGGCCGAATGATCTCTTTGCCGGTCTGGGTGTCAGTGTCTTTTTCAATATATATTCTGGTGTTTTCAGGCAGTCTGTTCTGCAGGGCCCTGTTGAGCTTGGCGAGTTCTTCATGGCTGGTCCAGGTTCCATCCCATTGTCCAGCCGTCCGTGCTTCTTCTGCCAGCACCCTGATATTGATCCCGGCAGCATCGGCCACTCGTTTAAATTCAAGCTGGGCGGTGTCCCCGAGGAGTTTTAAGGCTCGTTTCGGGTCTTTCACCCCCGGAAGCTGCACCACTATCTCAGCTTCACCCTGGCGGATTATCACAGGTTCTGCTACACCAAACTGATCAATCCTGTTCCTGATGATCTCAAGGGACTGCTCAACGGCGTGGGTACGGATGAAGTCAATTTCAGAACTCTTGAGAGTCACAGTTATCTTTGGAAAAGAGCCTTCCTTGGCGTCTACTTGCACATCAATTTCTGGAAAGCTGTCTTTTACCACCCGGTTGACCGTCTCGACCGCACCGGAATTTGGCAGGGTAAAGAGAACAACTCCAGGATCTGATTTTGTACGGACCGCACTGATACCCTCATCCCTCAAAAGGTCCTTCAGCTCGTTTGCGGCAAGTTCAAGAGAGTCCTCTTCAGCCTTATCAAGATTGACCTTGAGGACAAGATGCATACCACCCTGAAGATCAAGTCCCAGGCGCAATCCTTCAGGGGCCATGTACTTCTCCCACCAGTCAGGGGTGGAGTTGTAAAATGAGGGAACAATAGTGATAATAGAGAGCGCAATAAAGAAGATCAGCGCGGAAACTTTCAACTTCAGTGATGTGTTCATTCAGGTTCCTGGAATAAAAGGGCTACTGGTTGATTATTGATGACGATCTAATTGGATAAAGCATACAGATTATACTGTACTGCCTGAATCTTGCAAGGTTTCAGGCTGATTTTTTCTGTTAATGGCTGATGCGTGACAGGCGGCTCCAAATCCGTTGTCAATATTTACCACGGCAAGTCCCGGGGCACAGCTGTTCAGCATACCGAGCAGTGCGGCAATACCGCTAAAGCTGGTACCGTAGCCCACCGAAGTCGGCACCGCCACCACGGGACAGCTGCACATTCCGCTCACAACACTAGGCAGGGCCCCTTCCATTCCGGCCACCACTATAATAACGGTGGCACTGCTGATGGCTTCCTGCCGTTTGAACAGACGGTGCAGGCCGGCGACTCCTGCGTCATAATGGGTGGTGACAGGGTTACCAAGGCTTTCCGCTGTGATTCGTGCCTCTTCTGCTACAGGGATGTCAGAAGTTCCGGCGCAGAGGATGACTATGGTGCCGCGACTGTGGCCGGGATCAACTTGAGGGACATTGCATGAGAGCATGGCCGCCTGCTGGTGATAGCGGAGTTGAGGCAGAACTTTCAGGATATGGTCAGCTTTTTCAGGTACGACACGAGTGGCAAGGAACAGTGAGCGGTGCTCGAGGAAGGTCTTTGCGATGTTGATTATCTGTTCACTGGTTTTAGACGCACCGTAGATTACTTCAGGGATTCCGGTTCTGAGGCTTCTGTGGTGGTCGATGCAGGCATCTTTGATGAACTGCCCTGGAAGGTGACGCAGCTTATGCAGCGCCTGATCCACCGAGCAGTCTCCCTGCTGTACATCGTGTAAGAGTTCCTGTATGCTGTGCCGATTCATAATTGCCAGTTTAGAGTGGAAAGTTGAAGGTTAAAAGTTTAAAGTGCCACTATAATCATTATCGGAAACGAAGCTAAAGTTTTCCCACCAATAGTATTTATTATTTTTCTAAGGAGTTTGTTGTATGAGCGATGTGATCCTCCCTGCCTATATTGAGTACCTGCAGCAGTCTGGCAGTTATCCTCATCCTGCGACTGATGTCAGTATGGTCCAGACCCATATCTCTTTTGTTCTGCTTGCAGGTGATTCTGTGTACAAGTGGAAAAAACCTGTGGATTTTGGATTTCTTGATTTTTCCACCCTTGATAAAAGAAAATATTACTGTGAGCAGGAGTTACAGCTGAACCGCAGACTCTGTCCGGATCTATACAAAGAACTGGTTACGGTAACAAGAGATGGCGGTGGATTTTGTCTTAACGGCAGTGGAGAGGTGGTTGAGTATGGAATCCGGATGGCGCGCATGGATGAGTCCAGAATGATGGGTCGGGTTATGGCTGCCGGAGAACTTCAAAAAAAACACCTTGATCTGATTATCGATCAGCTGGTTCCCTTTTATCAGGAAGCAGCTGGTGGAGACGAGATAAAAAAATTCGGCAGGGCAAAATCTGTCGCAGTTAATGTCCTTGAGAATTTTGAACAGACTGAGAGCTTTGTGGATAACGGTGCCGTAACGAGGAATCAGTTTGAGAAAATAGTGTGCTATTCGAAAGAGTTCCTTGGCCATGAGGATCACTTTCAAAAGCGCATTGACGCCGGAAAGATCAGGGATTGTCACGGCGACATGCACTCCGGTAATATCTGTCTTTCTGATCCTGTCTATATCTTTGACTGTATTGAGTTTAATGAACGTTTTCGCTATACTGACGTGGCGGCCGATGTCGCCTTTCTGGCCATGGATCTTGATTTCCATGGTCAGGCTGAACTTTCAGACTACTTCGTTGAGCAGTTTGTGGAAAAATCAGGAGATCGTGGGCTTTTGGGAATGTTAAATTTTTACAAGTGTTATCGCACTTATGTGCGGGCAAAGATTGCCCTGTTTACAGCCAGTGATCCGGCAGTGGATGAAAAGACCAAAGCTACCTGCATCGAACAGGCAAAGAAGCATTTCCTTCTGGCGGAGCGGTATGCGACGACCTGAAAAACTGTTACTGGTGTTTTTTGGTATGATTGCCACTGGTAAGAGTTACCTGGCATCGCACTGGGCGAAGCAATATAAGTTGCCCTGCTATAATTCTGACCGGATCCGTAAGAAGCTTGCTGGCATGCGTCCCGAAACCGGGCAGCAGGAAGATGTGGATCAGGGGATCTACACTCCGGAATTCAGCAGGCTCACCTATGATACTCTCATTGATCATGCCGAAAAGCATTTTAGGGAAGATCCCCAGGCGGTAGTCGTCCTTGATGGTTCGTATCAGTCTCTGGCAGAACGGGAACTGCTGCGAAAGACGTTCTCGGGTCGGGTGCGATTGGAGTTTGTGCACTGCTTCTGCTCAGAGGATGTGATTAAAGAGCGGCTGCAAAAACGGGCTGTTGATCCGGATGCGGTTTCAGATGGAACCTGGGAAATCTACCAGGCACAAAAAAAACGATTTCAGCCGGTCTCTGCACAGGAAGAGGTTATGGAGATTAACACAGATGCCCCTGTGGCAGAGCTGCTCCAAAAGGTGTCTGATACAATACTTGCTTAAGGTGCAGGACAACCTTGGTTTTTGTCCGGCACTCAGGTCGGAGAGCCTGCATCCCGCTGAAAGGGATTGCAGGGCTTCCGGTCTGTCCTTTATCCCTGCAGCAGTTGCAGGTTTCCAACAATGTAGTCGTTGTTCTCATAAAAGCTGAGTACCTCCATGTCGTTCAAAGATGATCGTGTCTGGTATTGTTCGGCTCGCCACCATTTTGCATTTAACAGAGCTTCTCTAGCCTGGACGTGGGTTGCCTCATCAATGGTAACCATGGGGGTTTTCCAGGATATCTCCTCATTGGACACTGTGAATATGGAGTAGCGCATGGGGTGCGAATTTAGAGAAGGGAGGGCAAAGTATTCCACATCATTGAGCGTCCTGGCGCGTAAACCTATGTGGCGATGTCCTGAGAAGGCAATGGGTGTGGCCTGGCTGTTTTTTTCGAGAATGGCGCGGACCTCTGCAGCATTATCAATACAGAACCACTGCTTGGGACCACCGCGTAATTCATCAACGCTCCACGGGATAAAATTATGGTGCATGAAAATGAGGTTTACCTGATCTCTGTGGCTTGCAAGCTGATTGTCGAGCCAGTTTATCTGTTCTTCAGCAAGTCTGCCACCCCATTTCTTCTTTTCAAGGGGCATGCAGGCATCCAGGGTGATCAAGCGCATCCCAGGTGTGATCTGCTTAGCGTAATAGGGTCGATCACTGTTTTGATAGCCATATTCCGAAAAATATTCCCTGAATCCTTCTGCAGTAAGATAAGTGAAACCATCCCTGCGTTTTTTCAGGTTTGCCGGTTCATAATCATGGTTGCCACTTATGACAAAGGTGGGAACCGTGAGCTCCCCGAGAATGTTACGAACTACCTCTGCGTTTTCCATTTCTCCGTCCAGAAGTAGATCCCCGTTCACCATGACAAAAGCCAGCCCTTGTTCTCGGTTAATATCGGCAACACTGTTTTTCAGACATTCCACACTGAGTGCGCTCATCTTCATTTTATTGATTCCGCGGATGTCCACATGCGGGTCTGATATGACTGCAAATCGCAGGTTCTTGAAAGGAATCGCTGAAGGGGTAGCAAAGACTTTGCTACTGCTGTTCAGAGCCACTGCAGCGCCCAGGAGTGATAGAGTTCCTTTTTTAATGAATTGCCGCCTCGTTACATTCTTCATACCTGTTTCTCCGCAAGGGTGATTTATTGTTGGCAGGTTCAAAACTGTCTGCCGTCTCAGTTACAGCGATTATCTTTGCTGTTTATCGCACCCATGTTACAAATTGATTACAAAAGAATTACAGGAGGATTAGGCTGCTGTGTTCAGGTATTCAAAAATGATAGATTTCTAATCACTTTGAAACGGGATCCTAATATCATCGTTGTAATTTGAAGGTGTCTTCTGACGGCGTTGCTGTCGGGAGTGTGTTCTCTTCTTCCCAGGGCCGGGTCTGTTAACGATCCGGCCCTGCTTCTGTTGTGGTGTATCCCTGTTTTATTTAATGCATAAATCTGGTATGGTTGTACGGTGGTCAGACAGCGAACATATTACCAGGAAAAATTAAGCTAAATTGCGAAAGGTGCATCATGGCAACACGAATTTATATATTAAGGTTTCCCAAAGAGACCAGTAGTGAACCCATCATTTATCAGCTGGTGAAACAGTACGATGTGGAATTTAATATTTTAAAGGCGGATATTCTTCCCCAGCGTGAGGGAGTCATGATCCTCGAACTGAAGGGGACAAAGGACAGGGTATCCTCTGGACTTTCTTATTTGAAGTCATTTGGTGTTAACGCAGAACGGCTTGCTGCAGCCATAAACCGTGATGATGAGAAATGTTTTCAGTGTGGCGCCTGTACTGGTATCTGCCCTGTCGGGGCACTTTCTATTCAGCGGCCTGCAATGGAAGTAATCTTTGATCCTGACAAGTGTACCGGATGTTCACTCTGTGTTCCCATATGTCCTGTTCGGGCCATGGAGGTAGCACCTGTCTCCGAGGTATTGGCTGAAGCAGTAGAAAAAAAATCGTCACCTGAGTTCTTAAGATGAAGGTCTGGGTGGATGCAGATGCCTGTCCGGTGGTGATCAAAGAGATTCTCTTTAAGGCGGCTGATCGTACCGGGATAGAGACAGTCCTGGTGGCAAATAAAAGTATAAAAATACCTGTTTCTTCCCATATCTCTTTTATCCTGGTGTCTGCTGGGGCGGATGTGGCAGATTCTGAAATCGTGAAGCAGCTTGATCCCGGCGACCTGGTAGTTACTGCTGATATCCCGCTGGCTGCTGACGTGATCAAAAAAGGAGGGCATGCTCTCAATCCACGAGGTGAACTCTATACCACTGATTCTATCGGTTCCCGCTTGAGTATGCGCAATTTTATGGATGATCTTCGTGCAAATGGTGTTGAAACAGGTGGCCCGCCAGCCCTGAACAGGGGTGATCGTCAGGCATTTGCAAACAAACTTGATTCGTTTCTTGCCGGTCATGCCCGAAAAATAAAGCCCTCTGGTCGCAAGACCTCCTCCCCCCCTTGGTAGGGATAACAAAGAGCAGCCTGAAAAAGTGAAACCTAAAAGAATATTTAAGAGCCCTCCGAAAAGATTTCAGCCCAAAGGACTTGATGTCCTTTACGAAGACCATGACCTACTGGTGGTGGAAAAGAGAAATGGAATTTTGCTGGTGAGTAGTGCCAGAGACAGGGAGAAAACTGCTTATTATCTGCTTGGTGATTATGTTCGCAAAGGTAATCCCAAATCAAAAAACCGGATTTTAATTGTCCACCGTATGGATCGGGAATCATCGGGAATTCTTGTTTTTGCCAAGAATGAACAGGCCAAACGTATTCTTCAGGGTCAGTGGCAGTCATACAAAAAAACCTGTACCGTGGTGGTTCGTGGCAGGCTGCCTGAAAAAAAAGGTATAATCACCTCCCATCTCGCTGAAAACAGTATCCATAAGATGTATTCGGTGAATGATCCAGCAAAGGGGAAGTTTGCCCAGACAGCCTATACGGTTGTCAAAGAATCAGAGAATTACAGTTTCCTTGAAGTTGAGTTACTCACAGACAGGAAGAATCAGGTTCGGGTTCAATTTGCTGATAAAGGATGTCCGGTGGCGGGGGATAAAAAATATGGTGTAAAGGATAGCAGTATAAAACGATTAACCCTCCATATGAACTCTCTTACAATGATCCATCCTGTTACAAAACAGGCCATGACCTTTGATACAAAGGTTCCCGGTTATTTCTATTCGTTGCTCTCTTCCCGTGGCTGAAAAACAATTCAATAATCCCCTCCACGGGATAACCTTGGAGACCATGCTAACGAAGCTGGTGGAATGGTATGGTTGGGACGGTTTGGGCAGGCATATAACAATCAACTGTTTCAATATAAATCCTTCTGTGAAATCCAGCCTTAAGTTTTTGCGAAAAACCCCCTGGGCCCGAGCGAAAGTAGAAAGACTGTATATTGTTACTGTCAGGAACAGACAGCACCGAAAATAGTGGAGGATCTTTTTTTTATTGTTTTTGCTGGCCCTGTGCTTATCGTTCCACTTATGAGAATGTAACTCAGTCAGGCCTGGTTTCTCACGTCAGCAGGCAACAGAGGAGCTGGGATTCATAAAAAAATACCAAGGAGTATCAATATGTCAGGATGTTCAAGTTGTGGCTCTGCCGACAAGTACGGCCCTCAGGAAGGCCCGTTTTCAACAGGTCGGGAACTAGTGGAATTTGTTTACAATGCCCATGGAGGTGCTGTCAGAGATAAGCTGATTGATGGTGGGGGATACGAGACGAAATGTCAGGAGTGTAATGCTGCTTTTATCCTGACAACCTTTGTGGGCACATGTTCGGAGTGTGGTGCTGTTCATGCCATCGCTCCTGTCCACAAAAGCGCAGAGCATATCCAGTACGCAGGAAAGGACTTCAGGCTTTAGCTTTTTCTGGCAGACTTGTTGTGGTCAGGCTTAGTTCTTTTCTGAGGGTGGAGTCGTTTTGGCTTCATCCTCATCTGAGTCGAACAGGGTCCAGTCAGGCAGCAGGGTGTTCTTGAACCAGGAAGAGAGGCTGAAACTAGGCGGATCGCCCGCATCGAGACGTTGAAGTAATTTTCTTGCTTTAGGGGTTATTGTGGCATCCGGATAGGTGCTTATCAGGTATCGGAGTCGGGTTTGAGCCTGTTCGTACTTTTCGGTTCTGAGGTAAAATTCTACGACAAAGTATTCGTGATTCACCAGAAATTCATTGGCCGCTCGAATCCTTGCCCTGGCTTCATGGGAATAAGGTGAATTGGGGAAGGCCCTGAGGAGTTTGGAAAATTCTTTTATGGCATTGTCAGCACCGCTGGTATCACGGTCAATGCGGTCTATCTGCTGATAGTAGCACATGGCAATTTGATACATCACATAGGGAATGGCTTCGTTGGTGGGGTGACGTTCCTCAAATTCACGATAGAGTACCAAGGCCTCCTGGTAGTTTTCCATGTAGTAGTTCGCATCAGCACCCTTCAACTGGGCAAGCATGGCCTCGGGGCTGAAGGGGTAGTAATCGAGTATTTCATCAAAGGCTTTTCTGGCCTTATAGTAATTACCGTTGTTCAGCTCGTCTATCCCTTTGCCAGCAAGGGTCTTGGCAGATAGTCTTATGTCCTGACCCTCCTCGTCGCCTTCCCCAAAGAGCGATTTTATCTGAGCACAACCTCCAAGTGAGAGGAGGAGTATGCAGATCAGGCAGAGCCTGAACGAGTTCTGTATGAGTGAAGTATGTCTGCCGGATTGTCTGGAGCGGAACATCATAATAATTGACTCAGCTGAGATTGGTAAGATAGTGTTCAGCGGCAAGGACAGCGGTGGCGCCTTCTCCCGCTGCGTTGATTACCTGTCGTACTTCTTTGCTGCGGATATCGCCTGCGGCCATAACTCCGGGCACGGCAGTACGCGTTTCAAGATCGGTGGGGATAAAACCACCGGCATCGGCTTTCAGTATGTCGAGGGGCAGCATCTCGTTATTCGGCAGTACCCCGATGAGAACGAAGATACCATCAACTTTAAGTTCTGATGTCTCTCCATTTCTGTTCAGGAGCTGAATCTTTTCGACACCTTCTGTGCCATTGATCTCAGTTACGGTGGTGTCCCAGATAAAATCAATCTTGGAATTGGCAAAGGCTTTTTCCTGGACAATTTTAGTCGCCCGCAACTCATCACGACGATGAATAAGGGTGACCTTGTCGGCAAATTTGGTGAGGTGGGCCGCTTCCTGTACTGCGGTGTTTCCTCCGCCAACGACTGCAACATGCATGTTGCGGTAAAATGGTGCATCACATGTTGCGCAGTAGGAAACACCTTTCCCGGTGAGCTCGACTTCACCGGGGATGCCAAGAGGGCGCGGATGGGCGCCGCTGCATATGATTAGACTGTCACAGCTGAGAGTGTTTCCACCTTCAAGTTCCAGACGTTTGACAGGCTTGCTGAGATCAAGGGAGGTGACGTTGCCGAACATGGAGTTGAGTTCAAAACGTCTGGCCTGGGCCAGCATCTTTTCGGCAAGATCAAAACCTGAGATACCGTCTGGGAACCCCGGATAGTTATCAATCCAGTCCGTGAGAAGAACCTGTCCACCTTCGGCACCCTTCTCGATGAGGAGGTGATCCATTCGTGCCCTTGCTGCGTAGAGTCCAGCGGTAAGTCCGGCCGGTCCACCGCCAAGGATAATCAGTTTATGATGGGAATTGGACATGAGATCAGAATGTGTCTGAATGGATAGCAGTCAGGCCTCACTGGAATGGTCTCCGGTAAAGGCCTAGTTATTGAGATTATAATGCTTTTTCGATGAGCTCAATGAGCTGGGCCTTGCCGACAGCACCGGTGACCTGGTCAACTTTTTCGCCGCTCTTGAACAGAATCAGGGTGGGGATGGCACGGATACCGAATTTTCCCGGAGTAGCAGGGTTATCGTCAACGTTCATCTTTACGATGCTGACCTTTCCCGCATACTCTTCAGCAAGGGCCTCAACGACGGGGCCGATTGCCTTGCAGGGGCCACACCATGGGGCCCAAAAATCTACAAGGCATGGGGTATCTGAGCTGATTATTGATTCAAAATCAGCATCGCTTACATCTTTGACGTTATCACTGGCCATTGTTTTTCTCCAATTTGAGTGGAATTTATGATTGTCTGAAAAAAATAAAATTATGCTCTCAATTAATGCAATGTACCCGCTGCAGTTTTTCATGACAAGAAAAAAAAGAGCAGGTTTCGGGCACTTTCATACCATGTTGCTGCATACAGTGTGCACAAAATGGTAAAGGTCAAGGCGGGAAGCTGTTTGACAGTTTTTTACAAGTCATGGTATGTTCTATTTTTCATTATGGTGTCGTAAGAACTTTTTATCTGCATCGTTGGCTTATTTTTTTTGTTTAATTTCGATGTACTAGGGTTCCCTGGAAGATGAAAAACTTGGACCCAAGGGCACTTCCTGGAGGGGCGCTTGATGAAGGAGATGCTTGGAGTTTACGAGTCCATTAGAAAAGTCAAAGCCCGGGCCCTGTGTAAACCGTGGTGCCTGAAAAATACAAATGAAGGGAGTTAACATGAATACAACTGTTTCTGGAAAAATGTTTGAGATGGCTCAGAAAGTGATTCCCGGCGGGGTCAACAGTCCGGTAAGGGCCTGTCGCTCAGTCGGTTGTGACCCTGTGTTTATCCAGAAGGCAAAGGGGGCAAAGGTTTATGATGTGGACGGCAATGAATATATTGATTTTGTCTGCTCCTGGGGGCCGATGATTCATGGTCATGCGCCGGATGAGATTGTTGCTGCCGTGAAAGAAACAGCCGGCGACTCCACGTCCTTTGGAGCTCCCACCACTAAAGAAATGGCTCTTGCCTCCATGGTGGTTGAAGCAGTACCTTCTCTTGAAAAAGTGCGTTTTGTGAATTCGGGTACGGAGGCCACCATGAGTGCGGTTCGTCTGGCACGTGGTTATACGGGCCGGGATGTGATCGTCAAATTTGACGGCTGTTATCATGGTCACGCGGACTCTTTTCTGGTTAAGGCGGGTTCCGGGGTGATTACGCTTGGTATTCCCGGCAGTCCCGGGGTTCCTGAAGATATCGTGAAGAACACCATATCTATCCCCTACAATGACGATGAAATACTCGAAAAGACCCTGCGTGACAATGCTGATACCATTGCCTGTGTGATCGTGGAGCCGGTTGCTGGAAATATGGGTTGTGTGGCGCCTTCAAAGACTTTTCTTAAAAAGTTGCGTGAACTCACAGCAGAACTGAGCATCGTGCTCATTTTTGATGAGGTGATAACAGGATTTAGGCTGGCCTATGGTGGCGCTCAGGAATTTTTTAATATTATGCCTGATCTCACCTGTCTCGGCAAGATCATCGGTGGTGGGCTACCGGTTGGTGCTTATGGCGGCAAGGCTGAGATCATGGATCAGATTGCCCCGGATGGTCCCGTATATCAGGCGGGAACTCTTTCCGGAAATCCTCTGGCCATGGCTGCGGGAATCGCTAACCTGAAGATGCTGCAAAGGCAGGATTTTTATAAAGAACTGAATGAAAAGGCGGAGTTTTTTGCCGCAGAACTCAACAGGGTTGCTGTTGATGCCGGAGTTCCAGTAACCCTGAACAGGGTTGCTTCGCTGATGACAGGATTCTTCACAGATAGTCCGGTGACTGATTTTAACTCAGCAATGAAGTCGGACACTGGTCGTTATGGAACGCATTATCGGCAAATGTTGAGCAAGGGGATTTATCTGGCACCTTCGCAATTTGAAGTTGCTTTTATTTCGGCAGCTCATGGCCAGGAAGACCTGGAAAAAACCATAAAAATGACTGAATGGTCATTCAAAAAATTGGCTGAAATGTAAAAAAATCGTTGACTTTGGCGGGTGGGCATGCTAACAAATTTGATCGTTTGCCACAGAGTTTTCAGGGTTTTGAAAGGTGGTAACAAAAATGGCTAAAAAACTCAGTACTGAGATGGTCGATCTGCTTGGTAATTACGGGCATATCGGGTTTACCTTTGTGGCTGCGATTTTTATCGGACTGGGAGGCGGTATTTATCTGGATGAACATTTCTTTGATGGAAATACCTCACCTTGGTTTACATTTATCGGCTTGGCCTTTGGGATAGGTGCTGGATTTAAGAGTTTGTTCGATATTTTGCGAACCCCGGCGGCCAGGACAAAGGACAAGGACTCGGAAGGTTGACAGGTTGTGCTTGATATTTCTCTAAAACAGGTACAGATCTTTAGCCTTGCTTTTTTGGCGTTGCTGACTGGAGGGTCATGGATGGTGATGTCATGGCCATTTGCTCAATCAGTACTGATTGGTGGTGTAATAGCTATTGCGAGTTTTTTTTCAGGGCACCGTGATATTGCCTCTTTTTTAAAGACCTTTGAACCTCCAAAAGAGGGAGAGGAACCGAAGAAGGGCAGCGGTAAGTCTGTTTATATTGTTAAATTTTGGCTCCGGCTGGCCTTGATTGCTTTGATCTTGCTGCTTTTTATCAGGAGTGGTAAGGCTGATGTGATTGGGTTACTGTTGGGGTTATCAACTGTAGTTTTTGCCATTATTCTGACAACACTCAGTGTGGCAGGACGCTACTTTTTAAGCAGGAAAGGGTAAGAGGGAGAGTTATGGAACATCCGATACTATTTATTTCAATTATTCTGGAAAAATTAGGGCTGCCGATTCCACATGGTCCCATTGGGAACACATTTCTGGAAAAACTTTGTGAACCGTATATGACATATACCTGGTTCGTCATGATTTTTCTGGTCGTGGTTGGGAAGCTCACCCTCAGCAATATTGAAATGATCCCCGGCAAGGGGCAGAACTTCTGGGAGTTGCTCATCGGCGGTATGTATGACTTCTTCAATGACAATATGGGAAGCGAACTCACTGAGAAACTTTTCCCTATGATTTCCACCTTTGCACTCTACATTGCTGTGGGTAACCTTATTGGTCTTATCCCCGGTTTCATGTCTCCAACTTCATCCATCAATACCACCCTTGCACTGACCCTTATTGTATGGGTAACCCATCATCTCATAGGCCTGCGTGCCCATGGTGTCGGCTATATAAAACATTTCCTAGGACCCATTCCAGTTCTCATTCCGCTGATGCTGCCCATCGAGCTTATCAGTAATGTGGCACGTCTGCTTTCACTCTCCATTCGACTTTTCGGTAACATCATGGCTAAAGAGACCCTGCTCGGAATTCTCTTCATGCTGGCTGGTGCTTATTTTGCGCCACTGCCAATCATGCTCCTTGGTGTGCTGGTATCTTTGGTTCAGGCCATGGTTTTTGTTTTACTCACCGTTGTATACTTCGGTCAGTCTAACGAGCATGCTCATTGATCAAAAAGAGAAACATAGATTCAGAAATAACTTTTTATATAGTTTGCAGGAAGAAGGCCAAAACAACAAAACTTTTTTAGGAGAAACACAATGGAATCAAATGCATTAATGCTCGGACTCGTATGTATCGGTGCTGGACTTTCAATCGGACTTGCAGGACTTGGTGCTGGTATCGGTATCGGTAATGTTGGACAGGGTGCTACCATGGGTCTTGCCCGTAACCCTGAAGTACAGCCTAAACTGATGGTTTTCATGATCCTTGGTATGGCTCTTGCTGAGTCCTGTGCTATTTACGGACTGGTTGTTTCCCTGATCCTGCTTTATGCGAATCCTTTGATTGGCTAATTCGGTTTCAGTCAGGCCAGGTTGTCTCGAATGAAACCTGAACCTTTGATTTGAAAAAGGCTGCAGAGAAATCTGCAGCCTTTTTGCGTTTTTAAGAATCTCCTGAATCCGTGATGGCTTCGAAAATCTGTCATATAATGGAAACTATGAAAGATGATATAATTGTTCATCCCGGCCGTGGGGTCAGGGAGAAGTCCATACCGGAGTGCGGCCTTTTACTGGTAAATCCAACAGAGGCCAGAAACTGTTCCAGAATACTGATTGATCGGGGAGGTGAACAGCGCTTTTTGTTTCATTCAGACCTGGTGGTGAGCCCCGGGAGTGATTTTTTTGTGGCAGGGCCTTCTGTGGGGGCTCCCATGGCTGCAATGGTACTTGAAAAGCTCATTGCCCTTGGAGCAAGGACTGTTGTGATGGCAGGTTGGTGCGGTGCTGTTGACCCTGTCATTAGTGTTGGTGATACAGTTCTTGGCGGGCTTGCTCATCCTGGTGAGGGAACATCACGATATTACAGTGACAGTACTGTGTTGCAGCCATCATCGTGGCTGCTTAAAAATCTCCAGGCTGTTCTTAATACTCAGGCACCGGTTCCCGTCTGGTCCACGGATGCCCCCTACAGAGAGTCCAGGAGCATGCTCAGTTCACTTTCCAGGCAATATGGCGTGGCCGTTGTGGATATGGAATATTCAGCGCTATGCGCTGTTGCGTCACACAGGGGTGTAGATTTTGCCGCTCTCTTTCTTACGTCTGATGAACTCTGGAAAAAAGAGTGGTATCCTGGCTTTAACGGGAAAGTTTTTAAAAGAAAGAGTAAGGCCCAGTTAAAACTGCTTATGAACTCCATCGTCACATTATCACGTTATAAGGAGAAATAATTATGTCCAGTTTTCATCTTGTGAGCTTAGGGTGTGCCAAGAATTTAGTGGATTCTGAGGTGATGCTTGGGCTGCTCCAGGAAAGTAACTTCCAGTTGACAAATGATCCCGCAGGTGCAGATATCCTCATAGTGAACACCTGCGGCTTTATTCAGCCAGCAGTTGAAGAGGCAATTGAGGTTATCCTTGAAATGGCTGCTTTCAAGAAGAATGATCCAGCCAAATTTCTGGTGGTCACCGGTTGCCTTGTGCAGCGATATGTAACAGATCTCGAGAGTGATCTTCTTGAAGTGGACCTTTTCGTGGGAACCGAGGGGGTAGCTGATATTGTAAGTCTCCTTCAGAAACTCATTGCTGGTAAACAGACTGACAAAGCTTTTTGTCCTGATCGTTTTCTTATGAATGCCGATCTACCCAGACTGGTTTCCACCCCTTTTTTCAGAAGTTCTGTTAAAATTACTGAGGGGTGCAGTAATCGTTGTACCTACTGTATGATTCCTTTTATCAGGGGGGATCTTCGCTCAAGGGGAATTGATGATATTCTTGTGGAGATGCAGCGCCTTGAAGATTCCGGTGTTAAGGAAATTTCACTGATTGCCCAGGATATCACGGCTTATGGTAATGACCTTGATGATGCCTCTCACCTCATGGCACTTCTTTCCCGAATCCTGAAAGAGACCAGCTTCCCCTGGCTCCGTCTTATGTACCTGTATCCATCCGGGGTTCCGGATGAACTCTTTGCTCTTATGGCATCAGAAGATCGTATTTTGCCTTATATGGACATCCCTTTTCAGCATGTGTCGGATTCGATTTTAAAGGGTATGCACAGGCGTTATGGCTTCGATGATCTCTGCAGTTTTGTGGAGAATATCCGTGCTGCTGTTCCGGATATTGCACTGCGAACCACAATGATGGTCGGATTTCCAGGAGAAACTGAGGAGGATGTTGTTCGGCTTGAAGGATTTCTGAAACAGTATCGCATCGATCATGTGGGGGTATTTGCATATACGAATGAAGATGGGGCTATGTCAGAGTTTTATGAACTGCAGTGTGCTGAGGAGTTGAAATTGGAGCGAATGAACAGGGTGATGGAGCTGCAGGCAGGGATCTCAGAGGAGATACTGCAAAAATATGTTGGCCAGACAGTGCCGGTATTGGTTGAGGGGCTCAGCAGGGAAACAGATCTTCTTTTAGAGGGGAGGACAGTATACCAGGCGCCAGAAATAGACGGTTGTGTCTACATAAACGATGGTACCGCCAGCCCCGGAGATATCGTACAGGTACGTATCGCCGAGGCCCAAGTATACGATCTTGTGGGTGGAATTGTGTGAGTTAGTGACATGGAAAACTGCTACTTTCCGCCGTTCACCTGCTCCCGTAAATCCTTGCCAACTTTAAAGAATGGAAGTTTCTTTGGTTTCACCTTGATCTTTTCACCAGTTTTAGGATTGCGTCCTTCATAGGATCCATAGTTTTTAATAACAAAACTCCCAAAACCTCTGATCTCAATACTGTCTCCCTGAGCCAGTGCCTCGGTCATTGTTTCGATGATGGTGTTGGTAATTGCTGCAGCCTCCCTGTGTGGAAGATCAATGTCCTGGGATAACGCTTCAATTAACTCAGATTTGTTCATGCCTGGCTCCTATGCATTCAAGGCGAATATCGCTGTTGTTACAATATTCAGAAAAAAAGAAGATAATAAATAGAAATTCCAATCCAACGCCTCTCAATAAAAAAAAAGGTATTGGGAAAATAAATTTGCACCTATTTAACGTACATATCTGTGATCTTAACAGATAACTTACCAAATTTAATCAGCTATTTTTTTGTTTGTAAAGAACTTTTTTTCGAAAAAATCTTTTTTATATCATTTTGATGAAGAAATCTGAATTTTCCAACTTCCAGATTATCCAACCCAAGTTGCCCGTAAGCCAGTCGTTTAAGGGATTGTACCGGATGGCCAACTGCCTGGAGCATCTTTTTTACCTGCCGTTTGCGTCCCTCATGAATAGTTATAATAATTACAGAATTTTGTTTGTTTTTGCGCTTGATCCGGGCTCTTGCAGGTGCTGTCTTTTTCTCTTCCAGCATGATTCCCTTTTCCAAAGCGCGTAACGATGCTGGGGAAGGGACACCTTTAACCCTTGCTTCGTAGGTTTTGAAAACCTCATTGCTGGGATGAAGAATTCGCTGGGCAAGTTCGCCGTCGTTGGTCAAAAGCAATGCACCTTCAGTATCCAGATCCAGCCTTCCAACGGGAAAAACCCGTTCTTTGATTCCAGGGAGCAGAGAACTGACGATGGGGCGGCCCTGGGGGTCAGAAAGAGTTGTCACGTACCCTTTTGGCTTGTTCAGGAGAATGTAGACAGTCTTTTTTTCTGTTCTGACCTCCTTGTTATCAAAGAACACCTTCTGTTTATCGGGGACGATCTGCAGGCCCATGGCGGTGACAACTTTTCCATCAACCTTGACCCGGCCCTGGGCAATGTACTCCTCAGCTTTTCTTCTTGAAGCAACTCCGGCACCGGCCAGGAATTTCTGCAGTCTCACTACTTTGTTCATAATCAGCGCAGCTTACCAGGGAGAAGTTTGTGAATACGGGATTCCACCAGTTTGCGTGTTGCTTCATCGACCTCCAGGACATCAGTATACCAGGGTTTCATACGGCAATCGAAAACAATGGGTGGTGTCAGACCAACATGGAAGCGCTGCACAGTGCTTGCTGCTCCATGGATGTCTGCGGCTGGTTCAAATCGTGTAAAAAATGTCCACAAGAATTCCTGGGTGGAACAGGTGGCTTCTTCGCAGTTGTCAACAAGGAGGATGGCAGGCCACTCTTTGAGGGCTGGGTCTTTGGCAATACGTTCAGCAAGATCAGGGCTGCTTTTGTAATCATTGGTTTCGAGAACAAGGGTACCTGGCAAATAAACTTTCACTCTGCGACAATCTCGCGATAGATTAGCAGAGAATTCTGTGGGTAATTCACGTATTTTCTCCTTGCCAAGTCCAAGCATCATAGCTTTAGAACCCTTGTTCACAGACGGGCCAGTATAGTCGAGTGTATCCTGAGAAACATTGGCAAAAATAAAGAGGTCACGGTCCCACTGGATACGCTCCAGGACATGGGTCCAGAGTTTTGGGAAATCAGTGATGTCAATATCAGCATCCGTCAAAATGAGAAATTTTGTGAGTGACAACTGGCCTTCTCCAAGGATGCGGAGCCCACAGGCAAAGGCTTCTCGTGGATAGCGGTCAGCAACGCGGGCGGCTGCCAGGCAGTGAAATCCAGTCTCCCCGAATGTCTTGAGTTCACGAACACCCTTCATCACCAATGGAAAGAGAGGTGAGAGCAGGTCCTGGAGAAAATCACCAATAAAGTAATCTTCCTGCTTGGGCCGACCGACGATGGTGGCGGGGTAGATGGCCTTGTTACGATGATAGAGGTACGATGCCTGAAACACGGGGTAGTCATGCTGCAGGGAATTGTATCCGTAATGATCGCCAAAGGGTCCTTCAGGTTTGCGAATATGGGGTGGAACCATGCCGCGTACCGCAAACTCAGCATTGGCGACAAGTTTATGGCCCCCTTTCGGGTCTGGGGTCATATCGAGTTTTTTTCCAATGAGTAGTGAAGTGAGCATCAGCTCTGGGATATCTTCGGGCAGTGGAGCAATGGCTGCGAGCATAAGTGCAGGCGGGCCGCCAATGTAGAGAGTCATGGGCAGAGACTGGTTGAGTTTCTCAGCCTCATGGTAGTGATATCCGCCCCCCTTGTGGATCTGCCAGTGAATACCAGTGGTGGTATCATCGTGGCGTTGAATGCGATACATGCCAAGATTGTGACCTTTACCAGCGGGATGTTCAGTGTAAACAAGGGGTAGAGTAACAAAGGCACCGCCGTCACTGTGCCATGAAGTGAGCATGGGAAGACTGCTCAGCCGTGGCGGCGATTGGCAATTTTCAAGGATGGGACCGTGTTTTTTGTTTTTCAGGCCAATCTTTAACCCGTCCATGAAAAGATTCCGGTTGTCCCAGAGTTTTTTTGCCTTGAGAGGCATAATGGATTCGGTGAGGTTAACAAGATTCTGAACAAATTTCTGAGGGCGTGAGCCGAAGGCAAGCTCGAGTCGTCTGGCAGTCCCAAAAAGGTTGGTAACCACAGGAAATGAACTTCCCTTTACATTGGTAAAGAGCAGTGCCGGTCCTTGTTGGGCTATGACACGTCTGTGGATCTCGGCGATTTCAAGGTTCGGATCGACCTCTTCGTTAATTACCAGAAGTTGGTTTTCGTGGCGCAACAGATCAATGAAGCTGCGCAGGTCGTATAGGATGTTATGTGCCATTTATGTTATTTCAGTATTAGTTTGCGGAGAGTTGGGGGATTGCTCAAGAAGAAACAATTCATGGTATTCATCTTCACTTAAATGGTTTTTTAGAACGCCGGTTAAATACTGAACAATGTCCAGGATATCCTCGCTTGACAATCTGCTGCTGAGAGTACTCGTAAGCTGAGGATTACCCATGAGTTGGATGAAGCATTTGAATGATTCACGGTCAAGGTCAGAGCTTAGTCCGAAGCACATTTGATGGGGGGTTAGGGTCATGGTGCAAAAAAAAGTTTAATAGGAAGGCATTAGTTGCCAATGTACGTTTCTGGTTCTTGGGCCATCAAATTCACAGAAATAGATGGCCTGCCATGTTCCAAGCTGGAGCAGGCTGCTGCTCACCATTATGGTGAGAGATGTTCCCATCAACGATGCCATAATGTGAGATGGGGAATTTCCTTCCATGTGTTTGAAAGGGTAGTTAAAGGGCACGATTTCACGCAACCCTTTTACTATGTCGGCTTTCACATCTGGATCAGCCCCTTCATTAATGGTCAGACCTGCTGTCGTATGGGGGTTGAACAGATAGCAGATCCCCTCTTCAATCCCTGTTTCTGATATCTGCGCCTGTACCTCAGATGTAATATCAACGAGGTGCATGGGTTCTGTAGTGTATATTGAAAAGCTGCCCTTATGAATATTCATTACTGGAGCTGCCAGTGACCATCGTTGTCACGACATGCTGTAGTGTAGGCGATTTCACGTTTGCCGTTGATGATGGTCTGGATTTCAGCCTTACGACATGGACGATTGGTTTTTGGGTCGGAGAAAGCCGCTTGAGGGGTAACCACGTACTGGTTGCCATTATCTGGGTTACGCCAGGCATTGGTCTGTCCGGATACACCACGTTCATATACATGGTTGAGTTGCTCACGGTCATACTTGTCCATCTCGTTGCCAATCATGTAGCCAAGCATGGTACCAACTGCAGCTCCGATGAGGGTGGCTTCGGTGTTGTGGCCAATGGCCTGGCCAATCAGGGCACCTCCCGCTGCACCACCGGCGGCGCCCATACCTGCTTTGTTGGGGCCATTGGCACAGGAAGAAAGGAAAAGAGAAAGGCTCAAAATAACGGGAATGAAAAAAGAATGTTTCATATTTTACTCCTTGAAAAAGTTTTCGTGTTGAAATGTTGCATTTTGTCTGCAGTATCGGTCAGGTCTTGTCGATCACCCCTGTTCCTCAAGTGAGTAGAGCTGTTCAAGGCGCGATTTACTCTGACGCAGTCTGGCTATTTCATCGAGCAGGTCGAGGGCCAATGCTGTGCCGGGAAGGTTAATTCGCAGATCTTTCTGGAGGCGAATGGAGACTTGGATACGTTTTATCTCAACCGCCCTGAACCGCCATTCCTGCGGTTTTTGTCCCTGGGGTGATAGTATGCCTTCATCGATCAGCTCCTGGATAAACTGGGCATGTACATTGCATACATTGCAGAGCTCACGAAGGCTGTAATGGCAGTCATCGTCAAAAAATGTGCATTGGAGATCCGGATTCATAATTATACTCCAAGGTGGCTGCGGGGATTAAAAAACATGGACTTTTTCATGTCATTATACAGTTCTTTGTCTTTGTCAGTAACGGGTTTCGGGGTCATTATTGCAAGGGTGACGTATTGATCGCCACTGGCCTTTGCAGAGCAGAGCCCGCGTTTTTTCAGACGTAACTTCTTCCCGGTCTGGGAAGCGGGTGGTATCTTCAGTTCAACGACGCCTCCAAGGGTTGGTACCGGCACTGTTGCACCAAGTGCTGCTTCCCAGGGGGCAATGGGCAGGGTGAGCATAATGTCACGGTTATCCGGGGTGAAGAATGGATGTTTTGCAAAGGCAACCTCTAAAAAGAGATCGCCTGCGGGGCCTTGTCCCATGCCCGGGGCACCTTGGCCGCTGAGTCTGATCTGCTGCCCTTCTGTAATTCCTTTAGGAATGGTAACTTGAAGGGTGTGTGGCTCGGTTAGCACATGGCCGGATTCGTCAACAGTGGGGCGCTGCAGGGTAAGTGACTGTTTGCTGCCCCGGTAGCTGTCTTCGAGGGTAATCACGATCTTGGCATGGAGATCCTGGCCTTTTCCGGAATATGTGGCGTGACTGGTGCCATATGGCCTCTGTCGCTCAGCTCTGTTCCGTGCTCCAAAGAGAGACTCGAAAAAATCACTGAACTGTGAAGCGTCAGTTTCGGTGTAGCCACCGCCGTGAAACTCAAAGCCATCGTCCCAGTTTGGTGGTGGGTTGAAGTCCTGACCAGCCTGCCAGTCTTTGCCGAATTTATCGTAGGCTGCTCTTTTTTCTGTATCTTGTAATACTTCGTAAGCCTCGCCGATTTCCTTGAAACGCACTTCAGCATCATCGCCTTTGTTGATGTCAGGATGGAATTTACGGGCAAGTTTGCGGTATGCTCTCTTGACCTCATCCTGGGTAGCGTCTCGGTCGATACCAAGAGTAGTATAGTAGTCTTTGAATTCCATTTTCACTTCCGACTGATTTTGCGAAAAATTTTTTTCTCTTGATATTATTTTAACTCATATAATCTGAAATTAAAGGTAATATCTAAATGTTGCCAACATGGCCTACATGGTAATCATTTTGACGGGATGGTCAAATTGTAATCTCTTATTTAGTGTGCCGGGAAGTTTGCCGCTATAAAATGAAATGGCGGATAAAGTAAAGTGTGAATTGGGTGGAAGACAAGGGGCGGTAAGGAAAGGGTCCATTACAGGGTCGACGGGAGGAACGGTACTGGTGTCGCATGTAAGATTTTTATGAGTTCCTGCAGGGAAAATTTGCTCTTCCGGTTATGAAAGAACAAACTGGATATGGTCAACGAGGGTTTTTTCATTTACAAAAGTCAGTTCATACATGCTGGTCATCCCCAGTGTTTGTTCACGGCTTAAGCCAAACACACAAATGATAAACTGTTCTTTGCTTATGTTGAGTTGTTTCCGCAATGAGAGGTATTTGTTGATTTCATGGCGGAATTCTCCGGTTTTACACTCGATACAAATCGGGAGTTGTTTTTCAGTGAGAAAGAAAAGGTCAAGTTCGTTTGAGGATCCATTGGGGAAAGAAATATTAAGACTTCTGGTACAGGAGGGTATGATCTTTTTTTCACGGAAAAACTCCAGCACCTTTAACAGGGTGAACCATTCCATCCAGATACCATTGAAAAAGGACTTTATTTTAGGGATTTCCTGAAGAGTCAGTCTGATTATATTATCTTTTTTTATGAAGAAATATTTTGCTACAAATGAGTAGTCGTGTAAGTCTTTACAAAAGTCTCTTATTTGTCTGATCTCTTCAGGAGATTTTTTTGAAAGATCTAGTTTGACATTGGCGTAGCCTTTATTCTGAATATACTTTATTTGGTTGCTGACAAATCTTAATGTCTCGATATTGTTGCCAAGTGACATGGCTATTTCGTCAAAAAAACCTGTCGTGTCGACAGATTCCGGATGTGCCTGGATTGTGATTTGCCTCTTTGAAAACCAGTTTATGATTGGTTCTAGTTGAGATGATTGCGATAAGGCACTGGTGTTATATATATATCGATTTCTTCAAACAGAACAGCCTCTGCTGTTTCGAATTTCGTGTTTTCCGGGTTGAGTTCCTGGCGTAATCTCAGCAGTTCTTTGTTCTGGGACAGGTGTTTCTGGATGAGGGTGTTCAGGAATGCGATGGTGTCATGTATTTTCGTGACCTGATCACATTTTGGGCATTTTACTGATTTGCCGGTATAATTATTTTCAACTTCTCTAATATGACCGCATTTGTTGCATCTGAAAATAGCCATGATGAAGGGAACCTTTTAGGGATATTGGAGCGTATGTGACACCGATAAAGTTGTAATCCTTGTGGTGTCTCTAGTTAAAATACCATAATATTAAATGAGTACCTTGTTTTTGTTTATATCAGAATGGTCGGTTGTGCTACGAAAAACTGGTTTTTCACAAGAAAATTAACTTCAAATAAAGAGCAACAACCTTTTGCTGGGGAGACCTGAAATGTAATATACCTGTCAAAGGGAATATCTATCAACTGTTGTTGAGGCGGGCTATAAACGCCAGGTGGAAGGGCCAGGTTGAATCTCGAAGAGAGGCGAGTGATTTTTTTTTACCCTACCTGAT
>Ga0256840_1000067_pt1 | contig 84309 bp, 79 predicted proteins | sample 355202metaG_FD_185969 | JGI IMG/M metagenome (GOLD analysis project Ga0256840, IMG submission 185969) | Hydrothermal vent microbial communities from Mid Atlantic Ridge, Atlantic Ocean - 355-202 | ecosystem: Environmental > Aquatic > Marine > Hydrothermal vents | place: Atlantic Ocean: Mid... | reverse complement strand
CAGCCCAAATCCTGTATCTAAAGGTAATAATACATTGGTTTTGGCAGAAATTGATTTGGATGGCTTACCATATACAAACGTGCAATTAAACATTGTTGATTTACAAGGAAAATTAATGCAATCTATTATTTTTAATAATGTTAAAGATGAATTGTTCCAACAAAATATTACCATTTCAAATATGGATAGTGGTGTGTATTTTATGCACATTTCAGCATCAAATGGTTTTAAAGTTTCTAAGAAGTTATTTATAAAATAATCAAACTGTACTATTTTTAAAGCATCCATATTTTTATAATATGGATGCTTTTTCATTACATCAATAATACCAACTCAACATCAAAAAACATAAAAGACTGTCTATTTTTTTAGACAGTCTTAATCTTAAATCTTTAAAAGAGGATAAATAATTTATTCCAAAACCAAATCAATAGATTTTAGTACTTGCCTATCTCCTACTTTTGGCTCGGAAAAATTAATTTTAATTTGTACCTTATTATTTTTTAATGTTTGCATACTAAATTGTCCTTTTTTAATTGGATAATATCCTACAATGTCTTTACAAAAACAGTGTTTGCCATAGAGTAAATTTATTTGCTTTAAATCATTATCTACAAGTTTATCTAAAGTATTGGCATTAATTTCAATATGTAACGTTTCTGAATCATGACCATCTTGGTAATTATTTGGACTCCCTATCTTAAAAGTATATAGAATCACTATATTATTACCATCGATTACCTTTGGATATATTTTTCCGATACCATCTTTTAATAGTCGTATGGATTTATTCTCCATAATTTCCACATCACAAGTTCCGTTTTTTGGACAGTCTTGTTCTTGTAAATTAACTGTTTTATTATTAGCAAAATTGCTCATAAAATTTGAATTAGTTGACTTACAGTTATGCATCATAAATAGTAAAAAGATGGTAATATACTTCATAAAACTATTTTATAATAATTCGCTCTGTATTAAAACGTATTCCATCTGATATATTTACAAGATAAATTCCAGCCTCTACGTTATTTAAGTTAATTTCTTTGTTAAAAACGGACGCATTATTTACATAGCTTTGACGATATACTTCTCTTCCAATAATATCATATACTTTTACATGAATATCTTCTGTACTATTTGATTTTAATGCTATAGAAAAATTACCATCATTTGGATTTGGACTCAAACTAAACTCTTCAAAATTTGCGATATCCGTAGTTGCTGCATTACTGGTAACAACAACCGTATAATCTTCGACCTCTCCAATAAAACCAATTTGACAAGATGTATTGTATGTAGCAGTAGTAGAATTTTTAATAGAAATTCGCATGGTCATATTACCAAGTGAAGCTGTTGCTGGAACTTGTATACTAATCGTTGCAGGAAATATACCATTAATTTGATTTGGAAAACGAAATTCTTCATCGGTTGTATTAAAAATACAATCTCTATTCCAGTCAATCCAAACAACAGCTCTCGAAGGATAAGTAGCTCCAAGTGTATATTGACTAATTGTTAAATCATAACTAGTACCAAGAACTAAATCTGTTGAAATGGATGTGAAATCAGTATATGGAGTATGTGTATTAGAAGACGTATTATTTATGGTATTAAAAGCTACGGAGTTAATTACATAATCGTAATTATTACCATTATTACCTAACGATGCACATAATCCTGTACATTGTGGTTGAGAATTTACGCTTATAGTTGCACTATTAATAGCATAAAAAATATGATTACTTCCTTTTACCATAATTCTAGTAGTCGAAGCAATAATGCTTGGGACTGTTATTATTTGTGATCCATCATTAGCCGTATTGCTAACTAAAGTAGACAGTACATTTCCAAAACTATCGACTAATAAAATATCTACATTTGCTGCATTTACACCATTTGCCGTAGTTCCTGCAACAAGCCAACTAATTGTTTTATTTTCTCCTGTGTTCCATGTTTCTGCAACTGTTTGCGATGTAACTGCAAATGGTCCTGCTGTATTAGAAACCGTTACTGTTTTTGCATCGGAGTTTGACTGTCCTCCATCTGCTCTATTATCGCGTGTTGTTAATCTAAAATTTAATGTTCTTCCCACAGTTGGAGTTACTTCCCAAGTAGATTGTAAACTTCCTCCAAAAACGGTTTCAAATGCTGGCATAAAACGATTTGGAGAAGTCGTTGGAAATAAAGAACGGTATGCTGGCCCTACAGTTGCACTAGATGTTAATGGCTCTGGTGCATGTGCAGTATCTACCTGTTCCCAACAATACGTAATTGTATCGCCATCTGGATCGGTTGCTTGCCCTTCTAATATATAAGCTGTTCCTTTTGGAATTACTACATTTGGCCCTGCATTTGCGGTAGGTTCGTTATTTCCTGTATTTGTTTGTAAAGCACAAGTTGGTGATGATGTTATTCTAGTATATATTTCTTGTAAACTAAAATGATGAAAATAAGCATCTGAATTTGCTTGTACATTTGCACCTCCACAAATACCAGCATAAGCCATTATTGTTGTTCCTCCACCAGGCTCTCCTGCTGTTGAAGTATTTCTTTGTGCTCCACAGCTATTTGCAGAAGTCGTTGTATTGAATGTATGGTTTGCTCCAAATTGATGTCCTAATTCATGTGCAACATAATCTACATCATAGAAATCTCCTATTGGTTGTCCAGAACCTGTAATCCCTCTAGCTTTAGCATTGATAAAACAAATAGAACCTAAAGAAGCTAACCCTCCTCCTCCTGTACTAAAGGTATGTCCTACATCAAAATTACCAGAACCAATAATATTTGTAATTTGTGTTTGGCTCTCTATTATTAATGCATTTGCATTGGTATTTGTGAAATTATCGGAATCGATAAATATAATATTGGAATTATTTCCTACTAAAACAAATCTTACGGCGGTTTCTTTGGTATAAATTCCAGATACTCTATTAACTGTATTTACTATTGCCGAAAGTACTGCGGCTTTTTTTGTAGCTGTAGTTGCAGAATTTGGGATTCCTTGGTTATTTAAGTGGTATGCAGAATACTCTATAGTACACGCAACTGCTAATCTATATTGTCTTATCCTACCATCTGTTGCATTAAATTGAAAATCTGTCGATGTAGTTGTTTGTCTAGCTACTTCGTCTTTTACTTCGCAAGTAAATTCATTTAAAATTGGTAAATTACTTGCAGAATACAAAATATATTTATCTCTATTTTTTGTATATGGATCGATGAGCATTGCAGATTTCCCTGCTGCAAGAACCATAACGTGTAGTCCATCTGTACCAATACTCATTCGCAATGTTGCTGTTGGATCGTCAATTCCTTGTCCTAAATAAGTTTTAATCATAGGAAATTGTGCTGCTAATGCATCTTCCATTATAGAGATTTCTACCATTTTAAATCGTTGCATTTTTCCATTTTCAGAAGGAAAATCTAAAATTGTATTCGAGTTTATTACAGAAACATTCTCATTGTTTGCTATATTTTGTAATTTAGATTTAATAGATTCCATATCCAAATGGAATAATTGATATTGCGATGGTAAATGTGATTTTACAAACACAACATTGTCTTTTATGTCATTAGAAGATTTCTTCCATATATTTTGACCTAACATCATAAAAGTAGACAATAGGACTACTGGAAATAGTATTTTTTTAAGCATCTTAAAAATTTTAAATTAATTTAAGACGCTAAAGTATTTAAAATTAATTTGAAATCCAACTTTTTACCTCTTTATCCTGTTTGATATTGGGTTAATTGCATTACTTTTTTTTTGTAGGCATTGGGCCTCTTAGATGAATAACTAATCCATTTAAAAAATTACGTAAAAATTGATCTCCACATTCCATATACTTGGGATGATTTTCTCTTCTAAAAATAGCTCCTAATTCACTCGTAGTAACCTTAAAATCTACCAAATTTAATATTTCAACAATATCTGTATCTCGTAGCTTGTGTGCTACGCGAAGTTTTTTCATAATATCGTTATTTGTTAGTCCCATATTCGTTATTCTTTAATTTTTAATATCAACTTTCCTTTTTTATCTCCAGTAAATAATCGTTCAAATGTTTGATAAAAATTTTCTATTCCTGTATAGATTGCTTCTTTACTTTTTAATTTTCCTAGCATTAACCATTGTCCCATTTCTTGTGCTGCAATGGTATATTTATTTGCATAATCCATAACTAACATTCCTTGCATGGTTGCTCTATTAACTAACAGGGATAGATAATTACTTGGACCAACAATTTTTTCTTCATTATTGTATTGCGATATGGCGCCACAAATTACAACTCGTGCATGCATTCGTAAGTTTGCCAAAGCAACATCTAATATTTTACCTCCTACATTATCAAAAAAAACATCGACACCTTTTGGGCATTTTTCCTTTACTGCCTCATATAATTCTGCTGACTTATAGTCTATTGCTTCATCAAAACCCAATTCATTTATCAAATATGCACACTTTTCTTTTCCTCCTGCTATTCCGATTACTTTACAGCCTTTAATTTTTGCTATTTGCCCTACAATACTTCCAACTGCTCCTGCGGCACCTGATACCAATACAACATCATTTTCTTTAATTTTACCTACTTCTAAAATTCCAAAATACGCAGTCATTCCTGTCATCCCTAAGGTACTAAGGTATAATGGCATTGGTGCGATTGTGTCGTCAACTTTATACCAATCTTTTCCGTTTGTGATAACAAACTGCTGTACTCCTCCCCAACCTGTTAAACAATCTCCAATTTTATACTTTGGATGGTTATTTGTTTTTATTACTTTTCCTATTGAACCTGCTCTCATAACTTCTCCAATTGCAATTGGCTTCATATAAGACTTACTATCTTTCATCCATCCTCGCATCGCAGGATCTAATGACACATAATGTTGTTCTATTAAAACTTCGCCTTCTTTTAGTTCTGGAAGGTTATTTTTTTTTACTTCCCAAACATCTGGTGTTGGCATTCCAACTGGTCGTTTCTTAAATAATAGTTGTTTATTCATTCTATAATTAATTATTTCTATTTTTTGTAAATAAATCGTCTTTTATTTTTGGCAATTCTAAATGAAATTTTACGGCAATTAGCCGAATAATTACTACTGTTAAAATAGTAATAATATATTGTACATTATGTGGTGCTTTTACATGATGTAACACTAAAAATGTAAATGCGCCAATAAAACAAGCCAAAGCATAAATCTCTTTTTTAAAAATTAATGGTGTTTTTTGTGTTAACACATCTCTTAAAACACCTCCCATTACCGCTGAAACAACACCCATTACTACTGCTACAAATGGATGTAATCCAAAATTTAATCCTTTTTCGGTTCCTAACATTGTAAAAACACCAATACCAATAGTATCAAATAAAAATAGTGTTTTACTAAGTGGTAAAATTTTACTTTTAAATAAAAACGCAAATAATACTGCTATTAATATAGTCCAGATATAATTTAAGTCTCCTATCCAGTTTATAGGATGGTAATTAATTAAGACATCTCGCATCATTCCTCCTCCAACTGCTGTTACAAATGCAATAATTACAACACCAAATAAGTCAAATTTTTTTTTAGATGCTACAAGTGCTCCACTAATTGCAAAAGAAAACGTTCCTATGATATCTAAACTGTATATGATACTCATCTGTAAATTTTAAATCTTTTTTTAGCAGAATTAAACTTCTTCAAATTTAATGTTCAATTTTTTTTCGATATCGTAGATTTGTTGCATTTCGCTATGTAATACTAATGCTATTGAAAATCCTTTTTTACCTGCTCTTGCTGTTCTTCCGCTACGATGTGTATAATATTCTATTTTTTCTGGCAATTGATGATGAATAATAAAGCCTAAGCCTTGCACATCAATTCCTCTTGCCGAAACATCTGTAGAGACCATATACTGTAAATTCTCTTTTTTAAATGCTCTCATTACTTTGTCGCGCTCTCTTTGCTGCATGTCTCCTTCTAGTGCTCCTACAGAGAAACCTTCTTCTCGTAGTTCGCTTGCTAGTTTTTGTGCTCCTAATTTGGTTCTACAAAATAGAATTCCTCTTTCGTCTCCTTTACTTTCTAGTAAATTAATTAGCACATCTAGTTTATTTGCTAGTGTTGTCATTTTAAATTGATGTGTAATATTCGCATTTACTAAGGATTTTTTATTTACTTCTACTCTGGCAATATCTCCTTCCATATAGGTTTTTACTATACGTTGTATTTCTTCTGGAAATGTTGCTGAAAAAAGCCATGTCTTACGACTTCCACTTGTGTATTCTAGAATTTTGTTTAGTTCTTGTTTAAATCCCATACTCAACATTTCGTCTGCCTCATCTAAAACAACCGTTTGTATGTTTCTTAGGTTTATAGATTTTCGTTCTATTAAATCAATTAATCGTCCAGGTGTTGCGACAATAACATGTGTTGGTCTTCGTAAATTATTTATTTGTTTGTCTATTTTTTCTCCTCCAAATACTGCTTCTACAAATATTTTATCCGTAGCGTATTTTGTAAATTTGAATAACTGCTTTTTTATTTGCTGTACTAATTCTCGTGTTGGCGATAAAATCAATGCTTGTACTAATGGTTGACTTGCATCTATTTGCTGTAATATTGGCAATCCAAATGCAGCAGTTTTTCCAGTACCTGTCTGTGCCAAACCTATAAAGTCCGTTTTTTCTTGTAACAATATCGGAATGGTTTCTTTCTGTATTTCGGTTGGTATTTTTATTCCTAGTTCTGCCAATCCTTCTATAAAATCTTTACGAACTCCTAGTTGCTTGAATGTCATTTTTGTATTGTTAATTCGTTTGTACATTTGTTTTGCAAAGATATGTTTAAATATTGTTTGCTCTTATTTATTTAAACAACATTTTTTGTACTTTTTTCTGCTTCCACATGGACAAGGTTCATTTCTTCCTACTTTTTTAGTTTCGTTAATAATGGTGCCAGCGATAGTATCAATATATTCGTTATATTCGTTATCTGTATAATCTTCTTCTATCTCAAAATCTGTATAAGAAGTATAAATTTCATAGATGTCACTAATTTTTGGTATTTTACCATCTAAATTTTCATCACTTTTCATTTCTTTTTTTACGTCTTCAAAATTTCCACAGGCAAAAAGATCCACATAATTTTTATCATATAATTGTTGTATCAATAAAAGTAATTCTTTTGCTTTAAAATCAAGTAAATTATTAACAATAAAACCATTTACCGAACTATCAATTACATTATCTTCTATATCTGCTTTTAAATAGAATTTAATTATTTTTGTATGCCAATTTAAAATAATATCTTTTGAAATTATTTCATGAAAATAAAATTGTGCTACTGCAGATAAAACGGCACTTTTGGAGTACGTATACACTCCTTCTTCTCTCATAAAATTTTCGTAAAGATTCAAGTGTTTTTTTCCTAACACAAAGAGTACTTCCCAAATATTTTCGGTTAAGAATTCATTTATAAATAATTCAATATAAATTTCATCTTGTCTTAACACTTCTAAAATAATTGGTAAACTAGATGTTGCACCTATTTCTTTTAATAAAAATAATGCATGAACGACAAATGTAAATTCGTCTGTATTATAACCTTCATTCTTTTCTTTTTCTATATAATAATCATATCGAGACAAACTATCTATCAATACTTTTTCTAAATCTTGCTGTAATGTTTCTTTCGGAAGCGTTAAAATAGCATCTAATATCTCATGTTTAATATCAATATCAAATAAGTATATTTGTTCTATTTCTTTATGAATAAATACTGGTTTTTTTGTGGTTTGTTTATATTTATTTTTTGACACATCACATTTTACTTCAATCCTTGATTCTTCTTCTTCTTCCATTCGCTCCATAGCAGCTAAATTTAAATGTAAAAAAAAGGTTTTAGACGCATCTTCATAATAATCTCCATTGGTATCAATTTGTTCTAAAATATTTAAACGCAATTCGGCTTCCTTAAACTTTCTAATTGCCGAAAAATATTTGATAGCTATTCCAAAAAATGTTAATACTTCTTGCATTTGAAAAACTTTCCTTTCTGGATATAGCATTTGTATTTCCATATATTCGCCTAAAATCTCTGGTATTTTTTCATACATTTCTTTTAAGTAATATTCGTTTGCCATATTTATTTTGCCGAATAAATAATTAGGATGCTCCGTCAATATCCAATGATTTATCTCAAAAGCCTTTTCGCTATCACCACTACTTGCATATAATGTAGATAAATAATTTTTTAATTGTGGATTTTTTGGAAATTTCTGAATTAATTCATAAAATGTATTTACCATTTTTAAATCTCCCTTAAGTGCTTTTTTATGAAGTTTTTGCAACTTATTTTTTAAATATGGTGTAAGATGATTTTCTTTATCTAGAAAATCAGTATCTGTTGTTATTTTATATTCTAGGAATTTGTACTGTTTCTCCATACTAAAACTATTTTTTTTATTTTAACACAAACAAAGATAATTATTAAATTTTAAACGCTCCATAATTGTTACCTAAATATAAAATCTTAATTTTGAACCGCAATTTTTAATTTTTTAAATTCTCTAATCACAATGAAAGTCTGTATTGCCGAAAAACCAAGCGTAGCTCGTGAAATTGCATCTGTTTTAGGCGCAAACACCAAACGTGATGGCTACTATGAAGGTAATGGCTATGCAGTTACTTATACTTTTGGTCACCTTTGTACTTTATTTGAGCCTCACGATTACAAGGCTTATTGGAAAAGTTGGGATTTAAATAATTTACCGATGCTTCCCGAAAAATTTCAAACGAAAGTTACTAGTAATGATGGTATTCAGAAACAATTTAATATTGTAAAAGGTTTATTTAAAAAAGCGGATGTTATTATAAACTGTGGCGATGCTGGTCAAGAAGGAGAGTTAATACAGCGTTGGGTTATTAATCAAGCTGGTTATACTGGTAAGGTAGAACGTCTTTGGATTTCTTCATTAACTACAGAAGCTATTAAAGAAGGTTTTAAAAATTTAAAACCTGCTTCAGATTATGACAATTTGTATTATGCTGGTTTTTCGAGAGCGATTGGCGATTGGCTTTTAGGCATGAATGCTACTCGTTTATATACTGTAAAACATGGCGGTTACAAGCAAGTTTTATCGGTTGGCAGAGTACAAACTCCTACGTTGGCTATGTTGGTTAGACGGTATAAAGAAATTGTAAATTTTATACCTAAACCGTATTGGGAATTACAAACGCTGTATCGAAAAACTCTATTTAATTGTGAAGAAGGCCGTTTTCTTAAAAAAGAAGATGGCGAAGTTTTAGCTGCTAAAGTCAAAGAAAGTGATTTTGAAATTGTTTCCGTTACTAAGAAAAAAGGAAAAGAATATGCGCCTAAATTATTTGATTTAACTGGTTTACAAGTCTATTGCAATACCAAATTTGGTTTTACTGCAGACGAAACTCTTAAAATGGTACAGAAATTATACGAGCAAAAAGTAGTAACGTATCCTAGAGTAGATACTACTTTTCTTCCAAATGATGTATATCCTAAAGTAAATGGCATATTAAAGAATTTAACAAAATATGCACACTTAACGGGTTCTTTATTAGGTAAAAAAATTAAAAAAACCACACGTGTATTTAACGATAAAAAAGTAACCGATCACCACGCAATTATTCCAACTGGTGTAGAAATGAACTTACAATACAATCAGCAACGAGTTTACGATATTATTACAAAACGGTTTATTGCTGTTTTTTATGAAGATTGTAGTGTTTCTAACACCGCAGTTATTGGTAAAGCTGGCGATGTTACTTTTAGAACCACTGGTAAAGAAATTTTAGAAAAAGGTTGGCGTGTGGTTTTTGAAAAACAAAATGAAAAGGACAGAAAACGGAATACGGAAGAAAAAAACATACTCCCAACATTTGTAAAAGGCGAAAAAGGTTCGCACGATCCCTCTTTTTTAGAAAAAGAAACTAAAGCTCCAAAATATTATACAGAAGCTACACTTTTACGCGCTATGGAAACTGCAGGAAAGCAAGTAGATGATGATGACTTACGCGATATTATGAAAGAAAATGGTATTGGTAGACCTTCTACTCGTGCCAATATTATTGAAACTTTATTTCGACGTAAATATATAAAACGTAAGAAAAAACAACTTTTACCTACCGAAACTGGTATTAAGCTGATTGATACGATTAAGAATATACTCTTAAAATCGGCAGAACTTACTGGTAGATGGGAAAAACAATTGAAAGAAATTGAAAAAGGAAACTTTAATGCTGGTACCTTTATTAAAAATATGAAAAAAATGGTAGACCAATTGGTTTATGAAGTTCGTAGTGAAAAGGTACGTGCCAATATTTCTGCCCAAAACAATTTAACTAATAATACTAGAATTGCTACTAATAAAACAAAAAAGAAAGGAATTCAACAACAAACCTGCCCAAAATGTAAAAACGGCACACTATTAAAAGGCAAAACAGCTTATGGTTGCAGTGCTTATAAATCTGGTTGTAATTTTAGATTACCATTTCAATTTATGTCTAAAAAAATATCGGACAACCAATTTGTTAGGTTAGTAAGTAAAGGTAGTACCGTTAATTTAAAAGGTTTTAAATCTGATACTGGTAAAATAGATGGTACTGTTATTTTTGATACAGATTTTAAGTTGATTTTAAAAATTAATGAGAATTCTTCTAAACCTACAAGCAATAATATTCGCTGTCCAAAATGTAATGCTGGAAATATTATTAAAGGAAAAACCGCTTATGGCTGTAGTGCATATAAAACAGGTTGTAATTTTAAATATGATTTTGATGCTATTAGACAAAAAGCTAATGGAAAACCATTAACTAAAGACTTGGTAACTTCTATCTTATTAAATTCGAATTAATACCAACTCAACATCAAAATACGTTATAAATTATTTATCTTTTCACGGTTTTAATTTTTTATAAATTTAATGGTATTTTCGTTTCCAAATTTTAAAAAATATAAGCCTGGAATCATTTTTTTAATATCTATTTTTTTATCATCGTATAAAAAACCACTTTTTATATTAGAACCTAAAGAATTAAATATTTTGTACTGTGTTTCTTGCTTTACTCCTAAAAGAAATAGGAAGTCATTAGAAGGGTTAGGATATAGTAAGACATTTTTCTGTGTATTAACTATATCTTCTGTCGCTAAAGTAGAACAATCTAATCGTAATGTATATTGATTACTACCAGTGAAGAAAAACTTATTGTTTAAATTCGCTGTAACATAAGCAATATCATCTACTTGAACACAAACAAGATTAGGACAAGAAGAAGCGCCCAACCGAAGATTAGTATTATTGCCATTCTGAATATTAAGTTCTACCAAGGTGTCTATTTGACTACAATCTAAAAGTTCTAAATTTATGTTTTGAGATACATCAAGAGAAGGCAAAAAGTTACGTGATAAATCCAACCATGTTAAAGATACGAATTCTTCAATACCTGTTAAATCATATATATCAAGATCTTCAAGTTGTAAACGAAATACATCTACTATATTAGCAGTAAGTACATAATCATCCAACACATCATCGTAACCTAGATTTATTAATTCTTGTTCAAAATTATTATCAGGTATATATGTCGTTTGACTGAATGAATTAAATCCAAAAAGAAAAATTGTAAAAATGTATATTTGTCTCAAAATTGTTTGCTTTATTTATTGATATTTGGTAATTATTTTGCTAAATTATAACTAAAATTAATTCAGTCTAAGCTGTTGGTTAATTAAAATCTCATTTGAAGTAAGGTTATTTAGCTGTTTTAACATTTCTACGGTTATACCATAATGTCTTGCAATCGCATACAAGGTATCTCCCTTAACAACAATGTGATAAGATGCATTTCTAACATTTGTCTGAGGTTTGGTAAAACTTGTAACTTTTAATTTTTCGCCTACTTGTATCATTCTCGTTTTATCTATTCTATTAAGTCGGCATAACTCCTTTACAGTTACATTATACAACCTTGAAATCGAAAATAAAGTTTCTCCATCTTTAATAGTGTGCACATTTATATTTGCGTTTGGATTACTGTTAGAATCTGCTTTGGCAATAATTTCGTTAACATTATCGGATGCATTTACAACAATTTCTTTTCCATCTACAATAATTTTATAGGATTCTTGAGAGTATACGGCAAATGTTCCGCACAATAATATAAATAGGAATATCGTTAATTTCATATAGGAATTTCTTTTTACAAAGGTAATTATTTAACTAGAACAAAACAAATAAAATTAGTTGATTTAATGTTTTACAATACCTAATGTAGCGATACTACCTTTTTGTAAATTCCACGCTTTATGTGCAATAACATTTCCTTTATCGTCGTAAACAATAAATTCTGCAGTATTTGGACCAACTAATCCTTGATTTATTGCTTGAATATCAATTCTATTATACCCTTTGTCTTTTAAGTTTATGTGTATTGTATAAAATAATCCATCTAAATGAACATTACTTTCTATTTCTTTTTCATTCAAAAAAACTTTTACTCTATCGCCATCTACCAACCCAAAATCTTTATACTCAATGCGAATAAATTTGGTATTACTTTCTATTGTTCCTAAGTTTTGACTGGTCTTTAAATTGGTTTGAGAAACATTTTTACCATCGTAGTGTTTTATTACCATAACATCACTATCTAGCGGTTTAGGTCCTGTCATAAAATTGTGTTTTTTCTCATTGGTTGGATCTAAATATTTTTTCGGATTGAAGGTATAAGATAAGTTTAATTGATCTGTTTTATTGTAAAATAAATACGAAATATCTTCTGTTTCTTCCTTTTCATCAACACGTTCTATATTTTTCTCAATCAATTTAGCATTTATATGAAAGGCATTTGAATAATCTGAAAAACGGTTCGTATTCTCTTTAGAAATTGTATCGTTCTGCGCAAATGTAGATACAGTTACGAAGATTATTAATATAAGAATACTATTTTTACTCATTTTTACCATAAAATTAGGTGTCGTTATTTTACATTAGTTCACAAAATTAATGCCAAGTACTAACAATTGCTAAATTATATTTAATTTTGAACAAAATTCATAAAATTCTATTAAAATGTATTTCATTTTGATAATTAACAAAATTTTCTGATTCTAATTATTTTCAAATGAAAAAAAAAATATTTACTGCGTTATTTAGTCTTATTTTCGGATATTTAATCTATCAAGCATACATTTTCTTTTTAGCTCCAAGCAACAATTTACAAGGTATTTACCTTGTTCCAAAAGATGCTGTTTTAGTTATAGAAACACAAAAACCAATTGATAATTGGGATGATATTAGCAATAGTGACATCTGGAAACACTTACAAACAAATAATTATTTTAAAGACTTAACCAAGAGTTTAGATGGTCTAGATGGTATTTTTAATAAAAAGAAAAAACTAATTGATTTTATTGGCAATCGCTCCTTATTAATATCTGTACACGTATATAAATATAAAAAATATGGGCTTTTATATATTGCCGATTTACAAAAAATATCCAAACTTAAATTACTTAAAAACCACTTAGACTCTTTTGTTAGTGATGAATATAGAGTAAATAAACGTTCGTATCATCAACATACAATTACCGAAATTTATGATAAAAAAAGTAGAGAAACACTTTATATTTCATTTATAGAGAATCAGCTAATTGCTTCTTATGTACACACCTTAGTAGAAAATGCTGTCGATCAATACAAAGAACCTGTTATTGGTAGAGATTTGAATTTTATTGAAATAAATAAAAAAGTAGCTTACGATAATATGTTTCGTTTATATGTGCAATATAATTATATCGATGATTATATAAAATGCTTTTCTGACAAGCCAAACAAAAGGATTAAAGACTTAAGTAATAGTTTAGTTTTTTCTGGATTCCACTTTGATTTACAGCGAAATAACGTATTAACTGCGGATGGCTATACAAATACAAATGAAAGTACTGCTAGCTATTTAAAAGCCTTACAAAAATCGGGCAAAGGATATCGGACAATTGCAAAAGTCGCTCCCAAACGTACTGCGATATACATGAGTTATGCTTTTGATAGTTTTACGGAGTTTTATAAAAATTTTGAAAGCATTCAACAAGAAAACCCAAAACAGTTTAAAGCATACCAAGAGAGTTTAGATAAAATTGAAAATTATTTAAAAATTAATATTAAAGATAATTTTATTTCTTGGGTAGACGATGAAATTGCCGTATTGCAAATGCAGCCTGTGTATACTAAAGGCAATCACGAACTAGCTTTAGTCCTTAAAGTGACTAATAAAACTAAAGCAAAAACAAATCTAGATTTTATTCTAAAACAGATTAAAAAGAAAACTCCAGTAAAATTCAAAACAGTTGCATATAAAGATTATGAAATACAGTTTATGTCTATCAAAGGTTTTTTTAAATTATTTCTTGGTAATTTATTAGACAAGTTTGATAAGCCGTATTTCACTAGAATTGATGATTATGTAATTTTTAGCAATCATCCAAATACCTTGAAAAGCATTATTGATAGTTATATTGCTAAGGAAACCTTAAATAAATCCGAAGATTTTAAAGATTTTAATCGTTATTTTGATAAAAAATCTAGTGTATTTACTTATATAAATACGCCAATTTTGTACGATAACTTATATACACTTGCAGACAAAACTACTAAAGAGCAAATTAAACGAAACAAAAATTACATTATTTGTTTTCCACAAATTGGCTTTCAATTAACACCTTATGCAAATATGTTTGAAAGCAAATTAATTGTTAGTTATCAAGATCCTGTTATTGTAAAAAGTAAAGAACAGTTTAAAGATAAAGATATTATTGGACCTTCGGAGACGTCAAATAATTTGACAACAACCAATGCTAACGATTTAATTCGTGTAAAAGCAAAAGATCTTTTTAAAGTAACGCCCATTTATCCAAATAATTTAAACGCAAAAGAGTACATCACACGATTTAAAAATGGTTCTACACATACAAAAGTTGGACTTAAAGATGGTGTTAGAAATGGCAAATACAGAGAATACCATACCAATGGCGAAATTAAGTTAAAAGGACGTTTTAAAGACGGAAAACAAGTTCGTACTTGGCGAGCTTACGACTCCAATGGTAATTTGTTAGAGAAAAAGAAATTTTAAAGAAAATTTTTATATCGAACTCACGTTGTTAGGAATACATTGCGCTACCCAAACTCCATAAAAAAACACAATAATTACCACAATAAACAATTATCGCCTATTTTTGCAAGGTCAAACAAAATAATAAATGAGTACAAAAACCATTTGGGTAATCAATCAGTTTGCAGGAACGCCAGAGTCAGGATGGGGAGAACGTCATTATTATTTTGCCCAATACTGGAAAAAATCTGGATACGATGTAAAAATTATTTCAGGTTCCTACAATCACATGTTTAAAAAAACGGTAGAAGTTAACGGATTATACAAACGAGAGAATTACAATAACATCGAATTTTATTGGATAAAAACGCCAAAATACAATCCAAGATCTATGAAACGTTTTTATAGCATGTTGGTATTTATGATAAAGGTTCTCTTTTTAAAAGCGAAACAAATCGGTAAACCAGACTACATTATCGTGTCAAGTATGCCAATATTTCCGATAGTAAGTGGTTATTACTTAAAACGAAAACACAAAGCCAAATTGTATTTTGAAATACGAGATATATGGCCATTATCGCTACAATTACTAGGTAATAAATCGGCAAGACATCCAGCAGTTAAATTTATTGGTTGGTTTGAGAAATTTGGCTATCGAAAAGCAGACACAACAGTATCCTTATTACCAAATGCTAAAGCGCATTTTGAAAAAATAGCCAAAAAAGAAGTGAATTTTGCCTATATACCAAACGGAATTGATGAAGAACAGTTAGAAAACGAACAACTCGATAATGAATTTATAAAGCAACTACCAAAAGATAAATTCGTAATAGGATATGCAGGAACTATCGGTTTGGCAAATGCTCTAGAATATCTAATAGAGGCTAGTATAGAATTAAAAAATCATACAGAACTCTTTTTTATCATTGTTGGAGATGGCTATCTAAAAAAAGAATTACAAGAAAAAACAAAAGCCAATAAAAACATTCTATTTTTTCCGAAAATTAGAAAAAACCAAGTGCAACATCTACTTACCTATTACGACATTTGCTTTGTAGGAAGAAATGACACACCACTATTTAAACACGGAGTGTCTGCCAATAAGTATTTTGATTATATGCTGGCAAAAAAACCAATATTAGATTCTAATAATTACATCAAAGATCCCGTAGAACTCTCTAAAGGAGGTATTATAGTTAAACCAGACGATACAAAAGCCATAATAGAAGGAATCCAAAAAATGCATACAATGTCTAAGAAAGAAAGAAACGAAATGGGAGAAAAAGGCTATAAATACGTAAAAGAGAATCATAATATAGCATATCTAAGTAACAAATACATCGCATTATTTAATACAAACAATGACTAAAAAAGTATTATTAACAGGCGCAACAGGATTTTTGGGAAGCCATATATACAATCATCTAAAATCGCAATTTCAGATACACACTCTAGGACGTAGCGCAAGTAATAATACGATCTGCGATATATCGGAATCAATTCCAAAAATAACAACACATTACCAATATGTAATACATAGTGCAGGAAAAGCACATACAATCCCAAAAACAAGAAAAGAAAAAGAAGCATTTAAAAAAGTTAACTTTATAGGTGTTAAAAATATATGTAAATCTCTAAAAACCAACATACCAAATAATTTTATCTTTATAAGTACTATAGCAGTATACGGCAAAGAAAAAGGAACAAATATTACAGAAAACACACCTTTAAATGGTACAACACCTTATGCAGTAAGCAAGATAAAAGCCGAAGCCTATTTGCAAGAATGGGCAAAAAAAAACAAAGTAAACTTAGTTATCTTAAGATTACCATTAGTTGCAGGAAAAAATCCAAAAGGAAATTTAGCGACAATGATTAACGGTATAAAAAAAGGATATTACTTTAACCTAAAAAAATCAAAAGCATTAAAAAGTATTGTACTAGCCGAAGATGTAGCAAAGCTAATACCACAACTAGAAAATAAAACTGGAATCTATAATTTAGCAGGAGAAAAAGATTACAGTTTTAAAGAAATAGCAGCAATCATAGCAAAACAATTAAACAATAAAAAAGTAATGGAACTCCCTTATATTTTAGTTAAATTTGTTGCGTATTTTGGAGATGTATTTTCAATATTTCCAATAAACAGTCGTACATTAGAAAAAATAACCAATCCATTAACCGTTTCTGCAAAAAAAGCAATTACAGAACTCCAGTGGAAACCAAGCAACTTAGAAGAAAAATTTAAACTATAAAAATGCTTAATCGACTACTAGCACTTATCCTTTTAATAGGAATCAGTCCTCTCCTACTCATTATAAGTTTTTTTATATTTATAGACGATGGTTTTCCGATATTATTCACTCAAAAAAGAGTAGGAAAAGATTATACCTTTTTTAAAATGTATAAATTTCGATCTATGAAAAAAAATACACCAAATGTAGCAACACACCTGCTTAAAAATCCAGAACAATATGTATTAAAAGCAGGAAAAATTATTCGGAAATTAAGTTTTGACGAACTGCCAAATTTTATAAATATTTTAAAAGGCGATATGGTATTTGTAGGACCAAGACCAGCATTGTATAACCAAGATAAATTAATGGCATTGCGAGTAAAACATGGTATCGAAAAGCTAAAACCAGGACTAACAGGTTGGGCGCAAATAAATGGAAGAGATGAGATAAGTAACGAAGAAAAAGTAACATTAGAAGTAGAATATCTTAACAAAAAATCCGTTAGGTTGGATGTATCTATTTTTTTTAAAACCTTTACATCCGCATTTTTTGGTAAAAATAAAGGAGTTACTCATTAACAATACAATAACGTAAATTTACTTTATCATACATTTATTGCACATTCACAATAGAATTCTGCTGATACCATTAACTCAACATCAAAATACGCTATAAATTATTTCAAATCTATTTAGCGCATTTTGAAATTGAATTGGTATGAGCGTCTAGTTAAATTCGGATTTTATTGATCTAAGTTCGATTAATAAATAATATATCAAATACCTATTTATAAAGCACAACTGATTATATTTGTAGTATGAATAAAAAAATTTGGCTTTCTCCACCACACCTAACAGGCGAAGAACAAAAATACATCAAAGAAGCATTTGATACCAATTGGATAGCACCAATCGGAACTAATGTAGACGCATTCGAGAAAGCCATTTGTGACTATACAAAAGCCAAGTATTGTACCGTTTTAAGTTCTGGCACAGCAGCAATACACTTGGCATTAATAATTCTTGGAATAAAAGAAAATGATGAAATAATCTGTCCAACATTTACCTTTGCAGCAACAGTAAATCCAGTGCGATACCTAAAAGCAATACCAATATTTGTAGATTCCGAAAGAGACACGTTTAATATGTGTCCAGAATTATTAGAAAAAACCATCCAAGCTCGTATCGCAAAAGGTAAAAAACCAAAAGCAATACTACTAGTTCATATTTACGGTGTACCAGCAAAAATTAAAGAAATACAAGAAATTGCAAAGCAATATGAAATTCCAATAATAGAAGATGCCGCAGATACCTTAGGAGCAACCTATAAAAACAAAAAAATAGGCACCTTTGGAGAAATAGGCATCTATTCCTTTAATGGTAATAAAATAATAACCACATCTGGAGGAGGAGCATTGGTTGCAAACAAAAAAAAATACACAAACAAAGCTGTATTTTTAGCAACACAAGCACGAGATAAAGCAGCACATTACCAACATTCGGAAATCGGTTATAATTATAGAATGTCTAATGTGGTTGCAGGAATCGGTCGTGGACAAATGGAAGTAATCGAAAATCGAATACAACAAAGAAGAAGGAATTACGAGTATTACAAAGAGAATTTAGGACAAATAAAAGAAATCACATTTACTAAGGAACTAGAAAATTATTATGCAAATAGATGGTTAACAACCATATTAACCGATACATTTAAAACAAGAGAAAAAATAAGATTCGCATTAGCAAAAGAAAATATAGAAGCTAGACCTCTATGGAAACCAATGCATTTACAACCTATTTTTAAAAACCATCCAAATTACTTAAATGGCGTTTCGGAAGATTTATTTAATAGAGGACTATGCTTACCTAGCGGATCAAATATGAGTACAAAAGATTTAATAAAAATAACTAATTGCATTAAAAAAGTGTCCCAATAATTAGGATTTTACACAAGTAAAAAACCACATGAAAATTCAAAAAAATATATCTCTAAAAAAATATAACACATTCGGAATCGATGTAATGGCGTCTGAGTTTATCCATATTACATCTGTAGTAAATTTACAAAAGATATTACGAGAAAAACGAAATTATTTTATTTTAGGAGGAGGAAGTAACATGCTATTAACCAGTAACATAAAAAATCCTATTTTATATGTTAATTTAAAAGGCATTGAAGTGATAAATGAATACCAATCGACAGTCTATGTAAGTGTAAATGCAGGAGAAAATTGGCATCAATTTGTACTTTGGTGTTTGCGAAATAATTTTGGAGGCGTTGAAAATTTATCTTTAATTCCAGGAAATGTTGGCACCTCACCCATTCAAAATATTGGTGCCTACGGTGTAGAAGTAAAAGACACCATACATCGTGTAAATGCAGTTGAAATTAAAACAAGAAAAATAGTATCATTTAAAAATAGTGCATGTGAATTTGGATACCGAAATTCCATTTTTAAAAATAAAGCGAAAGGAAAATACATCATTACCAATGTAATATTTAAATTAACAAAAATAAAACACCAATTAAAATACAGTTATGGAGCAATTAAAACAGAGTTAGAAAAAAAACAACTAAAAAAACCGAGTATTATAGATATTTCTAATGCAATAATAAAAATTAGAACCGAAAAGTTACCAGACCCAAATAAAATAGGAAATAGTGGTAGTTTTTTTAAAAATCCAGTAGTAAATCGCAATACTTTCTTAAAAATTCAAGCCAAAAATAAAACAATGCCATTTTATAAAATGGAAACTAACTATAAAATTCCAGCAGGTTGGCTAATTGAGCAATGCGGATTTAAAGGAAAGCGATTTGGAAATACAGGAGCGCATAAAAACCAAGCCTTAGTACTTGTTAATTATGGGAATGCAACAGGAATAGAAGTTTTAAACCTAGCAAAAAAAATTCAAGAAACTGTTCAGAAAAAATTTGGAATTACTCTAGAAATGGAAGTGAATATTTTCTAATAATAGCAACTTCGTATTATAAAATTGTTAGATAAGTTATGCGTAATGAATTATGTAAGTCTTTAAAATACCTCTCAAAAACTCAGAACTAAAGATTTTTTTATCAAAAAATCATTCCAATAATTACAATAAATTACTATATTTCGACGTTAAACCTTAATTCAAACCCTCTAAAATGAAAAAAATATACCTTGTAGTTATCGCAATACTACTTACAAGCATATTATACAATTGCAAAAAGAACGATAACATACCTACAGATATTGAAGTACAAAATTTTGTATGGAAAGGATTAAATGCCTACTACCTTTGGCAAGGAGAAATAAGTGATTTACAAGACAATCGTTTTATATCACAAGAGCAGTTAAATAATTATCTAGATGGTAATGCTCCTAAAGACCTGTTTGAAAATTTATTATACAAACGTGGCGAAATAGACAAATGGAGTTGGATAGTAACCGATTACATCGCTCTAGAACAATTATTTTCTGGTACAACAAGAAATAATGGGATGGAGTTTGGCTTAGTAGGAATTTCAACCACAACAGAACAAATATTTGGTTATGTACGATATGTAATTCCAAATTCTAATGCCGCTATAAATGGTATACAGCGTGGAGATATTATTTATGGAGTTAATGGGCAACAACTTACCAGAACCAATTACAGGAATTTATTATTTTCTGGAGATACATATACTGTAGATTTTGGAACCTATTCAAATGCGAATAATACTGTAATTGCAAATGGTTCCAGTACAACTCTAACTAAGGAAGTATTAACTGAAAATCCAGTGCATACAGTTATTACACATAATATAAGTGGTCACAAAATCGGATATCTATTTTACAATCAATTTGTTGCTAATTTTGATACTGCATTAAATGCAGCTTTTTTACAATTAAAAAATGAAAACGTAACCGATTTGGTACTCGATTTACGATATAACGGAGGAGGCTCTGTACAAACTGCTGTTAATTTAGCAAGTATGATTACAGGTCAATTTAACGGTCAATTATTCGCTAAAGAAAAATGGAATGATAAATGGCAAAGTTTTTTAGAAGCAGATCATCCCAATTATTTAATTAATAATTTTACAAATACATTAAAAACTGGCGAAACTATAAATAGTTTAAATTTAGATAAAATTACTATTATTACTACCAACAGTTCTGCATCGGCTAGTGAACTCGTTATTAATGGATTATTACCATATATTGATGTTAAATTAGTAGGTACAAAGACACATGGTAAATATGTTGGCTCTGTTACATTATACGATTCGGATGACTATACAAAAAGTGGTGCAAACTTAAACCCAAACCACAATTACGCCATGCAACCTTTGGTCTTAGAAATTTTAAATAAATTAGATGAAAATGACAAAGATGGATTCGACCCATACGTTGTACTAGCAGAAAATTATGAAAATTTAGGAAGCATAGGCGATGTAAACGAACCATTACTTGCAGAAGCTATAAGTCTAATTACTGGAACACGTAGAAACGCTCCAATAACAGAGCAAACTAGACAATTACCAACTTTATACCATTCTAAATCCAATCATCCAATGTTATCCAACATGTATGTTGATTTAAAATAAAAATGACAAAATCGCTCCTAATTATATCGCTTATTTGCTTTGGCTATAGCAATAATGCAATTGGTCAAAAAGATACAATTTCATTGTATTATAATATTGGTGTTTATAAATTAGACAAAAAGAATTACGATACAATTCAATCCAAACTAAATCAATTAAACGACAGTGTAAAATACCACGTACAAATAATATCCAGTTGTGATTTTTTAGGAAGTAATAAAAAAAATTTAGTATTATCCGCACAACGAGCAATAACTGTTAGAGATATCTTATTGGTTAAAAAAAACATTACCATTTCGTCCGTAACTTATAAAGGTATTGGCGAAATTTCATCAAAGGGAATGATTAAAAATAAAAACGGAGTGTATAAACATCGTAGAACAAGTATTATTTTTAAAAATGAGACCCAAAAAATGTTTGATGAAATTGCAACATCCCAAAAAGGAGAAGTGTTTATCTTAAAAAGTATTGTTTTTGATCCAGGAAGACATTTATTAAAGAAGAAATCATTACCAATAATCAAAAAATTATTAAAAGTATTGCAAGAAAATCCAAAACTAGAAATAGAAATTAGCGGCCATGTTTGCTGTGGTAAAAATCCAAAAGATTCTATAGATGGATACGATAAGGATACAAAAACATACAACCTCTCGCAAAATAGAGCCAAACATATATTTAATTATTTAATTTTAAAAAAAATAGATTCATCAAGATTGGTTTATAAAGGATATGGTTTTTTACAACCATTACATTTTCCTGAAGATACTCAAAAGGACAAACTAGATAATCGCAGAGTAGAAATAAGGGTTGTAAAAAATTAAATAAAAATGAGAATCGATAAATACCTTTGGTGTACCAGATATTTTAAAACTAGAAGTCTTGCGACACAAGCATGTAAAAAAGGGCATATAAAAATTAATTCAAAAAATATAAAACCTTCTAAAGAAATATTTACTGGAGAGAAAGTAATTGTTCGAAAAAATCAAATAAATTACGAGTTTTTAGTACTAGACACTCCAAAGAATAGAGTTGGTGCTAAACTAGTTGATTTATACAGAAAAGACATTACGCCAAAAGAAGCATTTGAAAATCTAGAAATGTTACGGTTTGCAAAAGATTATTATCGAAAAAAAGGAGAAGGTAGACCTACAAAAAAAGATAGAAGAGATATAGACGATTATAATAACTATGATGAATCCGAATAAAGAATTTTGGAAAAGCAGATACGATACAAACCAAATTGGTTGGGATGTCGGCACTATTACTACGCCTTTAAAAGAGTATATTGACCAACTCGAAGACAAAAATCTTAAAATACTAATTCCAGGCGCAGGTAACAGCCATGAAGCAGAATACCTACACCACAAAGGCTTTACTAATATCTTTGTTATTGATTTAGTAAAGACACCTCTAAATAATTTAGCAAAACGAATGCCTGATTTTCCAAAAAACAACTTGCTACATGGCAACTTCTTTGCTTTAAACGACACTTATGATTTAATTATTGAACAAACTTTTTATTGTGCTATACAACCACATTTACGTGATAATTATGTAACAAAAATGGCTGAATTACTTTCTGTTCATGGAAAAATTGCAGGTGTATTATTTCAGTTCCCACTTACAGAACAAGGACCACCGTTTGGAGGTTCAAAAGAAGAGTATCAGAATCGTTTTTCCAAATTATTTCATATAAAGACATTAGAAACTTCTTATAATTCAATAAAACCACGTAAAGGAATGGAATTGTTTGCTATATTTGAAAAAAAATAAAGCGTAAAAACATGCCAAAATCAATCATTTTAACACATCAAGAGATTCAATATAAAATAAGACGAATTGCATTTCAAATTTATGAAAATAATGCAAATGAAACGGAAATTATTCTCGCTGGAATCGCAAATAATGGATTTCTTTTTGCAAAAAAAATCAAACTGATACTAGAGGATATTTCGGATTTTAAAATAACACTATGCGAAGTTTTAATTAATAAGAAACAGCCATTACATCAAATTACTACTTCCATCCACTCTAAAAATTATACTAACAAATCTATTGTGCTAGTAGATGATGTATTAAATTCAGGAGCTACACTAATTTATGCCATAAAACATTTTTTAAATGTTCCGGTAAAACAATTTAAAACTGCGGTACTAGTTAATCGAAATCACAAAAAATTTCCTGTAAAAGCCGATTTTAAAGGTATTTCACTTTCTACTTCCATACAAGAACATATAACCGTAGAATTTAATCAAAAACAGTCCATTGCATTTTTAGAATAATTAATCTCCGCAACAATTTCATTTATAGATTTATTATCAACTACTATTTGGTGGTTTGCCTTTTCATAAAAAGTTCTTCTTTCAAAAAGATGCTTGGCTATAAATTCTTTTAAATCGGAATTAGAAATATTACGTACTAATGGTCTTTTACTTTTCTCTTGCTGCAGTCTATCATAAATAGTAACAATACTTGCTTTTAAATAAAAAGAAATTGCGTGTTTTTGTATTATTTTTATATTATCTGCATAACAAGGCGTTCCTCCTCCTACAGATAAAACAAATTCTTTATCAGAGGTTAACAATTCTTTTAAATACCTATTTTCAACTTTTCTAAAATATATTTCTCCCTTTGTTTCAAATATTTTAGCAATTGTTTGTTTTTCTTTTTCTTCTATATAATCATCTAAATCTAGATGTAAAAAACCATTCATTTCACTTAACTTATTAGCAATAATTGACTTACCGCTTGCCATATATCCTACAATTACTAATTTCATAATTTATTCATTTTAAGAATACAAAAATAAGTTAAAAAAAAATAAAAAAATACTTGCAGATTTAATTTATGGTAGTATATTTGCAACCGCTAAAGAAAAGAAATGACCAGGTAGCTCAGTTGGTAGAGCATCTCCCTTTTAAGGAGAGGGTCCTGGGTTCGAGCCCCAGCCCGGTCACTAAAAAGCTATTCGCATCGTATCGAATAGCTTTTTTTAATATAAAAACTTCTACTGCATCTATGGCGGAATTGGTAGACGCGCGGGCTTGAGGGGCTCGTGTCTTAACAGACGTGCAGGTTCAAGTCCTGTTAGGTGCACAAAAATATTACACAATAAATTAATTAGCTATTTAAAATACACTATATCGTTTCTATAGAGCAAACGCACACTTTATTTTTTAAAAACGAAATTCATTAGTTTTCAAAGTATTAGTTTTTCATCAATTTAAAAATTGAACTACTCTCAAAACACAAAACACTAATTTTTAATAAAATTTAAAAAATATGAGTTTGTCCTGATCGTTTCTATTTAGAACAAATTACAATGTTTTATTTTTTACCTTTTTTTTAACATGATATCTCTATTAAAAAAGTAAATTTACACATGCAAAAAACACTATTTTATATACTCTTAGTTATTGTTTCCTTTTCTGCTATATCACAGAACAACGAAGAAGCGAAATACACATTAAAAGGTAGAATTATTGATGTTAAAACACGTTTTCCTTTAAAAAGTGCTCATGTACTTAATTTAAATTCGGTAGTAGGGACTATTACAAATAGATTTGGTGAATTTTCGATTTCTGCAAAAAAGAATGACACTTTACATATTTCATATATCGGATACGAATCTATAAAACTAAAAGTGACTAACGATTTGCTTAAAAATGATAAAATAAAAATTGCAATACATGAAAAAATTGTAGATATTAAAGAAGTAAAAGTAAAAGCACACAATTTAGTTGGAGTTCTTGCAATTGATGCTAAAAGTGTACCTGCTTCTACTCCAACAAGAATTCATATCAATGGTCTTGCACAAGCATTCGAAATTGGCAGACCTACTTCTCGAAACTACGAATCTCCTCTTGCTGCTGTATTTAATCCTGTAGATTTTTGGTATCAAAAATTAGGCAAACGACCTAAAGAGATGAAAAAACTAAAAAAATTACGTAAAGACGATCAGTTACGTGAAATTATGGAACAAAATTTTAATCGCGAAATCATGCTTGAGTACCTTAGTATGACTAGAGATGAATTACATGATTTATTAAAAGATTGCAATTATTCTAAACGTTTTATTAGAAAGGCTAGTGATTTGCAGATTGTAAATGCTGTAATAAATTGTTACGAAAGTCACAAAACAAATAAAAAAGGAAAGGTCAAAAAAGAAGTTATTCATTTAAAAAGCGAATAACATTAACCTATTGATGGTATTCTTTAAAATCTGATTTTATTGTATTTACAAAAAAAGAATTAAACGTTTTTTTTCTATACTTTTTTACCTCCTGAATACCAATAATAGAATTTGTGATAAATATAGAATCCGCTTTTTGTAGGTCAAATGGAGATATTTCAGATTCTTCTAAAACAAACATACCTATTTCACGTATCATTTCAATTACTTTTTTCCGCATAATACCTTTAACACAACCTTCCGTTAAAGCAGGTGTAATTATTGTATTCCCTTTAACTAAAAATATATTTGCATTGGTTGCTTCCACTACATTCTTTTTTTCATTGAGTAAAATGCAATTATCCAAATTATTTTCGGAAGCATAAATACTTGCTACAACATTTAAAATTCTATTATTCGTTTTAAGTGTAGATAATAATCCCGAATTTATATAGTAATCTTTAAAAAGACCAATACTATAATTTTCAACTTTAGAAATTTTTAATTGATTTACCTCTATAAGAAAGTTTATTTTATTTGTATTTGGCGTATAAAAACCACCATCTTCTCTAAAAATAGTAAATTTAACCCTAGCTTTATTCGTAAAACCGTTTGCTTGTATTGTCTTTACAATCTCCATCTCAAAAAAATCTAAGGTAAAGTACATTGGAATTTCCATGCGAAGCATACGCATAGAAGCCATTAATCTAAAATAATGATCTTCACTAAATTGAATTTTACCATCCACAAATTTATTGGTATCGAAAAGAGAATCGCCATAAGAAAAGGCACGGTTGTTAAATGTCAAATTGATAGCTGATTTTGCTATAATTTCTCCATTAAAATTTATCATTTCTAAAATTATTTAAATATACGCAATAAATACTTTATATTTAAGCTCCTATCTTATGCTTTAAATTGTCTATTTGACTCTCCCAAAACATCTTAGACTCTTCTAATTCATTTTCTTCAGCAAAATCGGTTACAATTAAAGACACATCATTTGTCAATTCGTCTACAATAATTTTAAACTCAAAATAAAAATCTTCGTCTTCATCTTCGTCTTCTAACCATCTATATTGTACTCTTTCTTCTTTATTAAATATTTTTTGTTTTGCTTGTTCCTCAGAATCATCCCAAAAAAAGGTAAATATTTCTCCTCTAGAATTTACATTATCTGCAAACCACTCACTTAATCCATCAGGAGAAGACAAATAATGATGCAAAAAAGAAGAGGATGCATGTACTGGAAACTCTATCTCAAACTTTGTTTTTTTTGACATTTCATATAATTTTAATCGATGACAATATATATAATAATTGAAGATAAAAAAATCTTTTTAAAACTAATTTTAAATTATTTTTAATCAATTTTTCTTGTCATAATTAAATATGTTTCTATATTTGCATCCGCTTACAAAATATCTTTTTCTGTAAGTAATTATGGCGAGGTAGCTCAGTTGGTTAGAGCGTCGGATTCATAACCCGGAGGTCAGGAGTTCAAATCTCCTTCTCGCTACAAAAAAGTCGAAGATTTATCTTCGGCTTTTTCTTTGGAATACAACTCCTTAATATCGAGATTCGATATTAAAAAAAATATTCATTTTTTAACGATATTATTTTTCAAATAATAATTTGCCTACCAATAACCATAATCGTAACTTGGTCGCAACTAAACTTTCAAAATGAAACCACTACAAAATTGGTTTGATGAATATGCAATAAGCCATCAAAATAAAACCAATCAGACGATACACCTTATTTGCGTACCAGCAATTTATTTTAGTATTATTGGTCTATTTATGAGTATTAATAGTACTTTTTTACAAAAAAATATTGGATTATCAAATCCACTTATCGAAAATTGGGGAACCCTAATACTTATCCCTATATTGGCTTTTTATCTGCGATTATCTTTTAAAACTTTTTTAAGAATGTTTCTATTTTCGGCACTTTGTATTCTCGGCAATTATTATTTAGGAAAACAAGTACCTCTTTTGTATGCATCACTAATTATTTTTGCTATTGCATGGGTTGGACAATTTTATGGGCATCATATCGAAGGCAAAAAACCTTCTTTTTTTAAAGATTTACAATTTTTACTAATTGGACCTCCATGGGTTTTTAAAAAAATGTTTAAATAAATACGTATGAAAAATATAATCCTTTACGAAGATTTTACCAAAGTAGATATTAGAATCGGAACAATAATAGAAGTGCAAGACTTTCCAAAAGCACACAAACCTGCATATCAGATAAAAATTGATTTTGGAGCATTGGGAATTAAAAAAACATCTGCACAAATAACAACCTTATACAATAAAAAAGAACTACTAGGAAAACAAGTTACAGCAGTGATTAATTTTAAACCAAAACAAATAGCTAATTTTTTAAGCGAATGCCTTATTCTTGGTATTCAAAAAGGAAAAGATGTCGTTTTATTAAAATCAAATGAAATTATTAAGAACGGAGAACAAATTAACTAAGCTGTTTTAATTACACATGACAAACCAACTAATAAACCTTAATAGTAAACTTAAAGGAGAATTATTTTACGACGATTTACATTTAAGTATATATGCTACAGATGCGTCTGTTTATCGAAAAATACCACTTGCCGTAGCTTTTCCAAAAACCAAAAAGGATTTAAAAGAGTTAATCCATTTTGCCACAAAACACGAAACAACCTTAATACCAAGAGCGGCAGGAACTTCGCTTGCTGGACAATGTGTTGGCGAAGGAATTGTAGTCGACATTTCAAAATACTTCACTAAAATATTAGATTTTAACAAACAAGAAAAAACAGTTACTGTACAACCAGGCGTTATTAGAGACGAACTCAATCAATATTTAAAACCTCACGGATTGTTTTTTGGACCAAATACATCAACATCAAATCGGTGTATGATTGGCGGAATGGTAGGTAATAATTCTTCAGGCACAACTTCCATTCAATATGGTGTAACAAGAGATAAAGTATTGGAATTAGACACTTTATTAAGTGATGGCTCCGAAGTGAAATTTCAAGCCTTAAACAAACAAGAATTTAAGCAAAAAGCGATTGGCGATTCGCTTGAAAACAAGATTTACAATTGTATTCTTACGGAATTATCTGACGAAAAAAAACAACAAGAAATTAAAGACAAGTTTCCAAAAAAAGAAATTCATCGTAGAAATACAGGATATGCAATTGACAAACTTCTTGACTTTAATCTTTTTGGTGGAAATGAAGAAAAAATCAATCTTTCATCTTTACTTTGTGGTAGCGAAGGAACACTATCATTAACAACCAGTATAAAGCTAAAATTAAATGATTTACCTCCAAATAATACGATATTAATAGCATCGCATTTTTATAGTATTTTAGAAAGTTTAAAAGCCGTTCAAGTTGCAATGAAACACAATCTATTTATGTGCGAACTAATGGACAAAACCATATTAGATTGTACAAAAAGCAATAGAGAACAAGTAAAGAATCGTTTTTTTATACAAGGAGATCCAGAAGCAATATTAATGTTAGAAGTTCGTGCAGACTCACAAAAAGAAGTCCAACAATTGGCAGACAATTTAATTGCAACTTTACAGCGAGAAAATTTTGGATATGCACACGTAAAAATCAAGGATAATGCCATAAAAAAAGTAATCAATTTACGAAAAGCAGGTTTGGGATTATTAGGAAATATAATTGGCGATAACAAAGCCGTAGCATGTATAGAAGATACAGCAGTTGCGCTAGAAGATTTGCCAAATTACATTTCGGAGTTTACACAAATGATGGACGATTTTAAACAAAAAGCAGTCTACTATGCACATGCAGGTGCTGGTGAATTACACCTACGACCAATCTTAAATCTAAAAAAAAATACAGACGTACGACTTTTCAGAGAAATAACCAATAAAGTAGCACTACTCGTCAAAAAATACAAAGGCTCATTTAGTGGAGAACATGGCGATGGAATTGTACGATCCGAATTCATTCCGTTACTAATTGGCAATAAAAATTACGAGCTTTTAAAGCAAATTAAAGTAGTATTTGATAGTAATAATATATTCAATAAAGGAAAAATTATAGATGCATATAAAATGAATGCATCCTTACGTTATAAAGCGGATAGAGAAGAACCAAAAATAGAAACTATTCTTAATTTTGATGACAATCAAGGCATACTTCGATTGGCAGAAAAATGTAACGGATCTGGCGATTGTAGAAAACCAATAAGTGCAGGAGGAACCATGTGTCCAAGTTATAGGGCTACAAAAAATGAAAAAGATACGACAAGAGCAAGAGCAAATGCATTGCGAGAATTTTTAACGAATTCTGATAAAATAAATAAGTTTGATTACAAAGAACTTAAAGAGGTATTCGATTTGTGTATTAGCTGTAAAGCTTGTGCTAGCGAATGTCCAAGTAGTGTAGATGTCGCTTCCTTAAAATCCGAATTTCTATACCAATATCACAAAAGTAACACACCTAGCTTTAGAGATAAATTATTTGGAATTAATACCAGTAAATATGCTAAAATTGCATACCTCTCTCCTACACTTGCTAATTTTATAGCAAACAGAAAAATAACAAAATCCTTTTTAGGTATTGCAAAAGAACGTACTATTCCAAAATATGCGAAACAAACCTTTCGAGATTGGATCAAAAAACAAAAGCCAAATAAAAAAGAAACCTTAAAATCTATATATCTTTTTATAGACGAATTTACAAATCTATATGATGTACAAGTTGGTATCGACACTTATAATTTACTACAAAAATTAAACTATAATATCCTTGTTACCAATCATACAGAAAGTGGGCGAGCACAAATATCAAAAGGTTTTTTAGCAGAAGCAAAAAAAAATGCAAATAAAAATGTAGCTGTGTTTTATGATAAAATTTCTACTGAAACTCCATTAGTAGGTATCGAACCATCTGCTATTTTAACCTTTAAAGATGAATACTTACGACTAGCAAATGAAAATATATTAGCACAACAAATAGCAAAAAATACACATACTATAGAAGAATTTATTTCGTCTGAAATAACTATTGGAAACATAAACGCTTCGCAATTTACAAAAGAAGCAAAAACAATTAAAATCCATACACATTGCCATCAAAAAGCATTATCGACATCCCAAGCAACTTATGCAATGCTCAATATCCCAGATAATTACAATGTTACCTTATTAAACACAGGTTGTTGTGGTATGGCAGGATCGTTTGGTTACGAAAAAGAACATTATGATATAAGTATGCAAATAGGAGAAAATTCCATTTTTCCGAAGATAAGAAATATAGCAATAGATGTAGAGCTTGCAGTTGCAGGAACAAGTTGTAGACATCAAATTATGGATGGTACAAAAAGAAAAACAGAACATCCAGTTAGTATACTATGGAACGCTATAATTTAAGACTTAATTATTTTTTTAATAGCTGTTTTTCCATTTTTTAAAACTATTTTCACATAATAAATACCTGATTTTAAGTGTAATATATTCACTTTAGTAAATGTGTTTTTATATATTTTTTTACCTAATTCATTAAAAACAATAACCTTTTCTAATACATTATCATTTAATTTAATATTAAAACTACGTTGTATTGGATTTGGATAGATTGTAACATCCTCTAATAAAAAATCATTTATAAAAACTGTTGAATCATATTCGTAAGCACCAACATCAATAGTCGTGCCTGTAGGTCGTGTCTCAAAAGCAGTAGGATGTATATACTGCATGTTTGGAGTAAGTGAATTTCCATTAACCGAACTTACTGCTGTTCCTACATTTATTGCTGGCGAGTTTGAATTTAGATGATAATCGTAATTTGCTTCATCTACAAAATTCATATTACTTATTGTTGCTTCAATAACATTATTTGACATTGTAGTAGTAGTTCCATTAATTACATTTCCAATTCCTGTAAATATATTATTTGTAATATTTGCAATTGTGGTTCCTCCTTGTATATGTATAAAATTACATGTACCTCTTTTATTAACCAACGTGTTATTTATTAAATACAATTTATTATTAGCATTTGACAAACCTTCTAAACCGTAACCAACCAAATTATTATTTTCTGCGTTTGACCCTTGCATCAATAAATTTCCCATGATAATCGAAAACCCACCATTTGGCAAATCAATTAATCTACTAGATCTACCAGTTTGTTCATCCATTATTCGATTATACATAATATAATTTTCATTTGCTCTAGATTTTAGATTATGTCCTACAAGTGCATGGTGCGAATAATTATATCTAAAAGTTAGTTTATTTACATGACCTATATATAAATTATGCGTAAAACCAGCGCCAAAACCATTATGATTAAATTCGGAATACTCTATTAAAATATCTCCAACATTAGAATTATTTGTCAAAATTCCGTTTTCATTATCATGAAAATAACAATATCTAATCGTTAAACCATTACCATCCAATCTAATTCCTGCACCATTTTGATCAGGTACTGTGGCTCCTGAAAACTCAATGTTCTCTACCGTAATATTATTACCTGCACAAACCCAAATTCCTTTTCCAAAAATGTATTGCCCATTTGCAACTAAATGTGGTTTTCCTCCCACACCTCTAATTATTAAATTGTCTCTATTCCAAACGGCCAAAGCTGCATTACCAATATAAGTTTCTTCATCAATTTCGATAATATCTCCATTTTGTACAATGTTAGCTGAATAGAGTGCTCGTGGCGAAACATAAGCTCTTGTGGAACCAACATGATAGGTTGTAGCATAACCTGTCAAGGTTATAAACATCAAAAATAATTGTATATTTTTTTTCATTTTACTTACTTGTGATTATCATTATCTTTTAATCATTTTTTTAATTACATTTTTTCCATTTTTAGTAGAAATTTTTACAAAATAAATTCCACCATTAAAATCAGAAATATTTATTAAACTTGTGTTTAGCCTTCTTAATTCTTGTCCTAATTCGCTATAAATAACAACATTATCTATACTATCATTTTTAATCTTAATGGTAAATGAATTTTTAGCAGGATTTGGATATACTGTTACACTAGTATCAAATTCATCTGAATCCGTAGTCAAAACATTTTTATATTCAAATGCTCCAATATCAAATGCAGAACCAGTCATTACACGCACTACTCCATTTGCAGGATGTTTATACTCCATCGTAGGTAAATAATCCGTATCGACAATTCCTATCATAGAGGTTGCAATATCAACACAAGATGAAGAATTTATTAACTCAAAATTTTTATTAGTTACATCAATAAAATCAGGAGTTACGCCCAAAATTGGTTGTGTCGTATAAACTACATTTGCCGTAGCTTGATATCCGAGTGCCGTATAGTCGTTTTGCAACCAATTATTTGTATAAAACTCAATTGTTCCTCCATCTCTCATCAATCGTAAATTAGTAGTTCCGTTTTTATGAATAATATTGTTGTGCATCTCTAAAGAGCCTTCCATAGTTAACGAATTGTTATCATCAGTTACATCAAATAAATTTACATACCAATAATCGCTAGTATCTCCTTTTATATATACAGTATTGTTATAAAAAAACAAGGAACCTCTTTTTGCATTTACGGAACTATTATCATATCCAAAATGAATCATACTTGATGCAAAAGGACTTTGTGTTATATCATTTTCTATTACGTTACCATATACATAAGCATCGTGATAATTAGGTTCTTCTGTAAGAATATGACAACCTTCTTGGCATTCTACTAAATCAATTGCTCTTGAAGAAGATTCAATCCAATTATATCTAATAATAGTACCTGATGATCTATCTTTTAATGAAGATCCAAGACTTCCAGGTACTAAACTTCCAATTTTATTATATTGAATAATTGTTCCAGCTGCTTGAGCATAAATATTATGATGCTTATCATCATCTACATTTCCATTATCCCAAATTTCATTATATTCGATTAATAAATCTCTAGAGATTTGATTTTCATCTCCATTTGTATTTGTAAAAATGCCTTGTGAATTATGGTGTATTTTACAATGTCGAATGGTTAAATTTTCACATACAATAGCACAAATTCCTGTTCCAAAATTACTATAGTTTCTAACATTTCCGAATTGATCTGTAAATGTATGTTCAGGCTTAACTCCTGTAATTTCAAGATATTCAATAATTAGATGCTTTGGTTTATAATCACTCCAAGAATCATTCGGACCTCTATAAATTAAAAATAAAGACAAATCTTCGGTATATTGGCTGCTAAAATAACTAGCAAATTGTGCATTAGTTGTAGCATTTTCTCCAGTTAGGACTGGCAAATCTCCATTAGTATTAGGAATACCACGTATTATTATCGGATTTACTTCTGTACCTTGTCCTCTTAAAAATATTTTCTCAGCATAAGGCATACTACGCCAATGTATTTGCACAATATCTCCAGCAATTAAACTTATCCATGGAACATCACCTAGCTCTGTATATGTTTGACTTGGACCAACATTATAAGTTGTTGCATAAATGCTCTGAACTATAAGTAAATAAAGAATGAGGTAAGTAGCTTTTTTCATGATATTGATATTAATTAGTAAATGTTAGTCATTTTACTGTTTTAAAGTTAAAAACTAAATCTAAAGAAATTCTAAAGCCTTAAAAATTAACACTATAAAATACAGTAAAAATAAAAATTAATAATACCATCTTTGTTATTTCTTTTTTAGTATAATAAAAAAAAATTGTATTTTTGGTACGTAATTAAGTCGTTTAAAAATGGCAAAATAGTAATTCAATAATTAAACTAAATTTATGTTAAAAGCAGGTGTATTAGGTGCAGGTCATCTAGGGAAAATTCATTTAAAATTACTAAATCAATCTACTAAATATGAGCTAGTTGGTTTTTACGATGCGAACGAAGAAAATGGTAAAAAAGTGGCAGAAGAATTTGGTTATAAATATTTTAACTCCGTTACGAGTCTAATAGAAGCTGTAGATGTAGTTGATATTGTTACACCAACATTATCACACTTTGAATGTGCTAAAGAAGCAATTACTAAAGGGAGACATGTATTTATAGAGAAGCCAATTACCAAAACAGTAAGTGAGGCTGAAGCAATTAGAACATTAGCAGACAAATACCATATAAAAGGGCAAGTTGGTCATGTAGAGCGATTTAATCCAGCATTTATAGCTGTAAAACACTTAATTGATAGTCCAATGTTTATAGAAACGCATCGCTTGGCAGAATTTAATCCTAGAGGAACGGATGTTCCTGTTGTATTAGATTTAATGATTCACGATATAGATATTATATTAAGTGTGGTTAATTCTCCAGTAAAAAATGTGCACGCAAGCGGTGTTTCGGTAATTAGCGAAACACCAGATATCGCAAATGCACGAATCGAATTTGAAAATGGCTGTGTGGCAAACCTAACCGCAAGTAGAATTTCGATGAAAAACATGCGTAAATCACGATTTTTCCAAAAAGACGCTTATATATCTGTTGATTTTTTAGAAAAAAAGAGCGAAGTGGTAAAAATGAAAGATGTACCAGAAAATCCAGATGAATTTGCTATGATATTGCAAAATGCAGAAGGTGTAAAAAAACAAATCTATTTTGAAAATCCAACTATTGAGAATAATAATGCCATATTGGATGAGTTAGAAACCTTTGCAACTGCTATAGAAAATGAAACTACGCCAATAGTAACTTTAAAACATGGCACAGACGCACTACGTGTTGCACAACAAATTATTGACTGCTTTTAAAAGTAATTAAACAAATAAACGACAGAATGAAAAATATAGCCGTAATCGGAGCAGGAACTATGGGAAACGGAATTGCCCATGTTTTTGCACAAAATGGATACCAAGTAAACTTAATTGATATTTCGGAAGATGCTATTGATAAAGGAATCGCAACCATTACAAAAAATTTAGATAGACTAATTGCAAAAGAGCGCATTACAGAATCTATAAAAAGGGATACTTTAAGTAATATTACTGCTTTTACAGACACAAAAAAAGGCGTTTCTAATGCAGATTTAGTAATTGAAGCTGCTACAGAAAATGAAGTTATTAAATTAAAAATATTTCAATTGATTGACGAATCTGCTCCTAAAAATGCCATATTGGCAACCAACACTTCTTCCATTTCAATTACAAAAATAGCAAGTGTAACTAGCAGACCAGAAAAGGTAATTGGCATGCATTTTATGAATCCAGTACCAATCATGAAATTGGTAGAAATTATTAGAGGTTACTCTACAAGCGATGCTGTAACGAAAACTATTATGGAAGTTTCTAGTAAACTGAATAAAATTCCGTTAGAAGTAAACGATTATCCTGGTTTTGTTGCAAATCGTATCTTAATGCCAATGATTAATGAAGCCATAGAAACCTTATACAATGGTGTTGCAGGAGTTTATGAAATTGATAATGTCATGAAATTAGGAATGGGACATCCTATGGGACCGTTGCAATTAGCTGATTTTATTGGATTGGACGTTTGCTTATCTATATTGCAGGTAATGTACGATGGTTTTAAAAATCCAAAATACGCACCTTGTCCATTACTAGTAAATATGGTTCAAGCAGGAAAACTAGGCTCTAAATCTGGCGAGGGTTTTTACGATTATGCAGAAAGCAGAAAAGCAGAAAAAGTATCCAAACAATTTGTGTAATAACCTAAAAATCCATCCATAAAATTTTATGGATGGATTTTTTATATTATACCAATTCGATTTTTTAGCTTATTTAGTAAAATGTAGAAACTAGCTTTTTGCAGCTTTTTTAGCTTCTTTTTTTAATTGTCTTTTCTCTTTAAAATTACCCATTAACCAATATGGTATAACGAATGTAATTACAAAAATCATCAACCAAAACCCCATTGTAAAGATCGTTAAAAAGATTAAAAAACCAACAAACTGTGCTATGTCCATATTATTTCTATATTTTATATTTTAAATGCATAGCAAAAGTAATACCTTTTTTTTAAACTAATATACTTTTTTTTGAGTTTATTAACAATTTGATGAACATTAGGGTACAATACTACAGAAGTCAGTAGATACTTTTTGCCACTTTTATCGCAACATTATTTACGTAAATATTAACCTTAGTTCGATATAAAATTTATTTTATTCTTTTAGGCACTTCTATAATCAATTTCATTGATATTTTGTAAATTTGTAGTACAAAAAAAGAAACAAATCATGGCATACAGAATAGAAAAAGATACAATGGGAGAAGTTAAAGTTCCGTCGAACAAATATTGGGGAGCACAAACAGAACGCTCTCGTAATAACTTTAAAATTGGTCCTAGTGCAACCATGCCTTTAGAAGTTGTTTATGGTTTTGCATATCTAAAAAAAGCTGCTGCATATACCAATTGTGAATTGGATGTTTTAACTGTAGAGAAACGCGATTTAATAGCACAAGTTTGTGATGAAATACTAGATGGGAAACACGATAATCAATTTCCATTAGTAATTTGGCAAACTGGTTCGGGCACACAAAGTAACATGAATGTAAATGAAGTTATTGCTAATAGAGCGCAAGAAATTGCAGGAAGAATTATCGGAAAAGATGAAAAAATAATCCAACCAAACGACGATGTAAACAAATCACAATCTTCTAACGATACGTTTCCTACTGGAATGCATATTGCAGTGTATAAGTTAATTACAAAAAATACGATTCCGAATATAGAAAAGTTACGTGACACATTACATAAAAAAGCAATTGCATTTAAAAGTGTCGTAAAAATTGGTCGTACGCATTTAATGGATGCAACTCCACTAACCGTCGGACAAGAATTTTCTGGTTATGTATCTCAATTAGATCATGGTTTAAAAGCATTAAAAAATACATTAGCACATTTATCCGAATTGGCTTTGGGCGGAACTGCTGTTGGTACTGGACTTAATACTCCTAAAGGATACGATGTTCTTGTTGCAAAAAAAATAGCAGAATTTACAGGTTTACCTTTTATTACTGCACAAAACAAATTTGAAGCACTAGCGGCACACGATGCTATTGTTGAAACGCATAGCGCCTTAAAAATACTTGCAGTTTCTATAAATAAAATTGCACATGATATTAGAATGTTAGCATCTGGTCCTCGTAGCGGAATTGGCGAATTAAGCCTTCCTGCAAACGAACCTGGATCTTCTATTATGCCAGGAAAAGTAAATCCAACACAAGCAGAAGCATTAACTATGGTTTGTGCGCAAGTTATCGGAAATGATGTAGCTATTTCGGTAGGAGGCATGCAAGGTCATTTTGAATTAAATGTTTTTAAACCTATGATGGCTGCAAATGCTTTACAATCTGCTCGGTTATTAGGAGATGCCTGTCTGTCTTTTGCTATAAATGCGATTGAAGGCTTGGAAGTTAATCAAGAAAAAATAACGGAATTATTAAATAACTCTTTAATGTTAGTTACAGCTCTTAATACCAAAATTGGATATTACAAAGCTGCTGAAATAGCGAATACGGCACATAAAAATGGAACTACTTTACGAGAAGAAGCAATCCGTTTAGGTTATGTAACCGAAACACAATATGATGAATGGGTAAAACCTGAAGATATGACTGGAAGTTTGTAACAACAAAATATTATACCAACTCAACATCCAAATTTAACGGGTTATTCTAGGCTATATTTAAAATAAATAATCATTTATTCCAAGTACATTATTATCCAAATATTTTTTTAAAAACGGTTTGGTAAATAGTTGATTTCCTGCTATTTTTTCATTTTTTAGTACTGCTACAATGTCTAATTTTAGATAATCTTCCAACATAAATTTGGAGATATTTCGATAACTGTAATGCCACGACTCGTAATTATATCCTGTTCGGAATTTATTACTCGTATACACACGGTAAAATCCGTATTTATGCGCATTTTCTTCCATCCAAGTAACATATTTACTATGTATTGCTTTATTATTTAGAAATTTTTTATTGTAATCAACCAAGTCAACATCTGTTCCCCAATGGTGCCTTGATGTTCCTGGTATTGCAGAATATTCTTTGACTTTATTTATTGCTTCTTTTACAGAATATCCTTGTGCTTTAAATTTTTTAAATTTCCTAGACCAAATTCTATTCTGATGTTCAAAACTTCGATAAGCTGAGATTACATGTATTCGCACTTCTTTTACCAATGCTTCTTTTCTCATTTTCTCTAATGCTAGATATGCTTCTTTTTGCATCTTATATCCTTTGCCATAGAGTTTTATTTTTTCTTTACCAATAAGCATATCTTTAGAATATTTTTTTCTTTTACTAGCAAAGAGTGTAGGCGAAAATAAAGCAAAACTTGCCAAAATAATATTCGCGATAAAAAAACGTCTATTTTGCATTTATAATTCTTTATACATTAGATAATGATAACATACATGTTCTATATAAAATCGTTTTCCTTTGATTTTAAATCCAAGTTTTTTATAAAAATCGACAACATGTTCACGAGCATTACACCATAATATTTTTACATCTTTTTCGACACTTACATCTACTACTTTTTTAACCAACTCCTTTCCTACTCCTTTACTTTGTTCCTTAGGCTTTACCGCCATACCACGTAATTGTATTTGTTTTCCTTCGAGTAATGGATTTTTATTTTTCATCATCGTTACAATACCAACATTTACATCCTCTAAAAAAGCACCATAATGTATTGTTTTTATATTAAAATCATCTTTATATTGATAAATATAATCTTTATTTGTTTTTAATACTTCCAATCGTAGATTGTAGGTGTCTGTTGGGCTTATTTGTTTAATTGTAATCATACCTAATCTTACTTCTTATATCTTACATCTTACATCTTGCATCTTACTTCTTACTTCTTACTTCTTACATCTTACATCTTACATCTTGCATCTTACTTCTTACATCTTGTATCTTACTTCTTGCTTCTTGCTTCTTACATCTTGTATCTTGCATCTTACATCTTACTTCTTACATCTTGCATCTTGCATCTTACTTCTTACATCTTGTATCTTACTTCTTGCTTCTTACATCTTGCATCTTACATCTTACATCTTACATCTTACATCTTACATCTTACATCTTACTTCTTGCTTCTTACATCTTACATCTTGCATCTTACATCTTACATCTTGCATCTTACATCTTGCATCTTACATCTTGCATCTTACATCTTACATCTTACATCTTGCATCTTACTTCTTACTTCTTACTTCTTACATCTTACATCTTACTTCTTACATCTTACATCTTGCATCTTGCATCTTACTTCTTACATCTTGCTTCTTACTTCTTGCTTCTTACATCTTGTATCTTGCATCTTACATCTTACTTCTTACATCTTGCATCTTGCATCTTACTTCTTACATCTTGTATCTTACTTCTTGCTTCTTACATCTTGCATCTTACATCTTACATCTTACTTCTTACATCTTGCATCTTGCATCTTACTTCTTACATCTTGTATCTTGCATCTTACTTCTTACATCTTACTTCTTACATCTTGCATCTTACATCTTGCATCTTACATCTTACATCTTGCATCTTGCATCTTACATCATTATTTTTTTTGTTCTGCATGATACACAATGTTTAAGTAAATGCAGTAATTGTTTTAAAAGTGTTTTTTTTGTAACATAAAATTAGTGCTTTTTTTTGATTTCTTCTAAATTTTAGATATTAATGTAAAATTTGAAAAGAATTATTTTTTTTTAATGTAATAATTCGGGTTTAATAACCGCTAACTTGTATCTTATACCAAGTTGATATCAAAATAAGCCAAAAATCAAATTGGTATTGCTTCTACTCTATATTCCAGTAAAATTACTAGGAGAAATTACTTTTAATTCTGCTTTAATACTATTCGAAACATCCAGTTCATCTATAAAATTATGTATGGACTTTTTTGTAATTTTTTCGTTTGTTCTTGTAAGTGCTTTTAATGCTTCGTACGGATTTGGATACGCTTCTCTTCGCAAAATTGTTTGTATTGCTTCTGCAACTACTGCCCAATTCCCTTCTAAATCTTCTTCAAATTTGGTTTTATTTAATACTAATTTATGCAATCCTTTTAACGTAGATGCAAAGCCTATTATGGTATGTGCTAATGGTGTTCCCACATTTCGCAATACAGTAGAATCGGTTAAATCTCGTTGCATTCTAGATATTGGTAATTTGGCAGATAGGTGTTCAAAAATAGCATTTGCAATGCCTAAATTTCCTTCTGAATTTTCAAAATCTATTGGATTTACCTTATGTGGCATTGCAGAAGATCCTACTTCCCCTTTTTTAATTTTTTGTCCAAAATAATTCATAGAAATATAGGTCCAAAAATCACGATTCATATCTATTATAATAGTATTTATTCGTTTTAATGCATCAAATTGTGCTGCTAGATGATCGTAATGTTCTATTTGTGTTGTAGGAAAAGAATGGTGCAATCCTAAAATTTTCTCTATATAATTTTTCCCAAATTTTTTCCAATCTATATGTGGATATGCAACTACATGTGCATTAAAATTTCCTGTTGCTCCTCCAAATTTTGCAGCGTAAGGTATTCTTTGCAATAGATTTACTTGTTGCTCTATACGTTCTACAAAAACAGCTATTTCTTTTCCTAACCTCGTTGGCGATGCTGGTTGTCCATGTGTTCTTGCAAGCATGGCTATATCGCTCCATTCGCTAACTAATGTTTTTAATTTTACAAGTAAATTTGCTAATTCTGGATAGTAAACAGCATCAAACGCATTGTTTATCGACAGTGGTATTGCTGTATTATTGATGTCTTGAGATGTCAATCCAAAATGAATAAATTCTTTATACTCTTTTAATTTTAGCGCATCAAACTCTTCTTTAATAAAATATTCTACTGCTTTTACATCGTGATTTGTAACACGCTCTATTTCTTTTATTTTTAGTGCATCTTTTGTAGAAAAATGAAGGTAAATTTTACGCAATAAGTCAAATTTATTTTTATCAAAATCTTTTAGTTGTGGCAAAGGCAATTCGCATAATGCTATAAAATATTCAATCTCAACTTTTACGCGATATTTTATTAAGGCTTCTTCAGAAAAATAGTTTGCTAATTGTTTTACTTTATTACGGTATCTACCATCAATTGGCGAAATTGCATTAAGAGAAGTCAAATTCATTTTGATTATTTTTAAAAAACAAATTTAATGAAAATGTTCCTAGTCAAAACAAAATACTTCTAAGTTATTAACGACTTGTAAACTTTTTAATTTGTGCTAAGGTAATTAATCCTCTCGATTTATATGCCGCCGTTTCTTTGTCCATATTGTCAATAATAATCGCTTGCAAGGCTCCGTGAATCCAGTCAAATTGCTTTCCTAAATAAAATAAAGTTTGCATTGTATATGCTTTTATGGCTACTTTATGTCTTGAAATCATCCAATCAAATCCTACTTCTGCAATGCTTTCTTTATGTTGGTTTGTAAAATTTACTATGGTTGTTTTTTGACTTTTAAGTACCAGAATTTGACATACTTTCGCAATTGATCTTACAGCACTATCGAAATGGAGTTTTTGAATATTTTGTGTAAAATAATCTAGGTTATCGTACAACCAATGTATTTTTTTTTTACATACAAACTCAAAAACCCATGCTGCTTTTATGGATATTTTAGTATCTATATCAAAAATAATTTTTAGGAGTATATCGAAACGTTCTCTGTCTTGCATTATTAAGTTTGCTACTCGGAGTCTATTCTCTCGCAATGCACTTGTATTGTTAAGTTGTTCGATAATTTCATTTTTTGTCATACTCTTTTAATTCCTAAAAAATCGTATAAATAATTATATTCATACGATTTTATTTTTTTTTACATTTTAAATGGATAAGGAATTTAATACCGCTTTTAATCTTTCTTGTGATGGTCTTGGTGCATTTGCATCTATAATGTTACCTTCTGGATCTATTAATATAAAACGTGGTATTCCAGTAATTCCGTATGCTCTAATAAAATCAGATTGCCAAGCTTTATCTGCAAATAATTGTATTCCTGGCATTTGCTTATCTTTTACCATTGCTTTCCATTTATTTCTTGCATTTTCTAGCGTTTTATGTCTTTTTACATCGTCTACTGATATTCCAATAAAAGCGATATTTTTTGATTTGTATGCTGCTATTAACTTTTTTAAATATGGCGTTTCCTTTTTGCATGGTCCACACCAAGTTGCCCATACATCTATATAAATATATTTTCCTTTAAAATCATCTAGCGAAGTTGTTGTTCCTTTGTAGTTTTCATAATTTACAAATTTTGGAGAGGGTTTTCCTTTTACTAAAGCGGTAAGCACTCTATTTTCTCTCGTATAGTTACTTTTTAAATAATCTATTATTCTATTATTTTTTGTAATCTCTTGTGCTTTTAATGTAGAATCTATTTTTGGAGAAGCTAATAATGTATTTAATTTCGTTTCTATTTCTAATATTTTTACATCAAAATCGGACTTATTCATTCTAAAAAAGGATTTTAAATTCCGTAGGGTTCCTTCTCTATCAAATTTTTGCTTTTTAATTATATAATTACTTGTTTCCGAACCTTCTCCCGTAAAAGAAAGTGAATTATTAAAATCCTTATAATCGTAACTAATATGTACATCGTTACCATTTTTAATATGTAAAATGGTTTTGTTTTTAGCATCATAAAAAGTATGATATCCTGGTTTATTTATTTTTATTGTATCCGAAAATGTACCATCTGGATTTACAGTTATCGTCTTTTTATAACCACGACTCATAATTGAGACTTCACTTGCTTCGTTGTTCGCTATTAAACCTGAAATTGTTGCATATTCTGTAGAATGCTTTCCGTTACAAGAAAATAGAAAACTTACAATTACGAATACAATACTATATTTTTTTATCATTTCTAATTATTTAACAAATTTGTTAACATCTCTTTTGTAATTGAATCTGAAGGTCTTGACGCATCTGCATCAATGACATTTCCGTTTGGATCAATTAATATGAATCTAGGTATTGAATTGATTTCAAATTCTTTACTAAAACTATTGTCTTTACCTGCAAACAATTGAATTCCTCCCATTTCTTTATCTACAATCATTTTTTTCCATGCTTCATGTTTATTCTCCTTATCTACAGATATACTTACAAATTCAATATTTTTACCATGAAATTCTTTTTCTAATGTTTTTAAATGTGGAATTTCTGCTTTACATGGTCCACACCAAGTTGCCCAAACATCAATGTATACAAATTTACCTTTTAAGTCTTTTAATGAAGTTGTCCCTCCTTTATCGTTTTCATAATCTGTAAAAGCAGGTGATTTTTTACCTTTAAAAGCAGCAAATTTCATTTTTCTTTCGTTGATTCGTTCATATTGTCCTTTTAACATTTTGTCCAACGCTCCTATTTCTTCTTTTTCTTTAACGGCTAAAATACTATCAATACCTTTTGATTTTGCTAAGAAATCTAAAAATTTATTTTTAATACTTGTCGTTTTTTCATCAAATACTTTTTCATCTAAATCGAATAAATCATCGGTAAACAATTCTTCTTGTAGTAACATTTTTTGTGCAAGGTAATTGTTAGATTCTGCTCCTTTACCCTTAAAAATAACGGTTTCATCAAATTCTTTTGTATCTAAAGTTAATTTAATATTATCTCCATTTTTTAAATACAATTGTGTTTGTTCATTTCCATCCGAAAAAGTAAAAAATGCACCTTCGGATTTAAGTAATAAGGTATCTGAAAATGTACCATCATCGTTCATTTTAATTTTTTTAGTGTAATCTTCTCCCCTTATAGACACTTCATTTCCATGCGAATTGGTTATTTTTCCAGAAAATTTCACATAATCTTTTGGTGTTCCATCATTACAAGAAATGAATGCAATTGCTAAAATAAATAATAGGCTGTATTTAGTCATTGTAGTAAATTTTATTGTATTATTAATTTAATAGTTTTTCTAATAATTCTTTTGTTTGTGGTTGTGATGGTCTTGTCGTTCTAGAAGCTACAACATTTCCGTTAGGATCAATTAATATAAACCTTGGAATGGAATTTACTCTATATGCTGCTGTAAAACTTTTGTCTGCTCCTGCAAATAGTTGAATCCCTCCCATTTTTTTGTCTGCTATCATTTTCTTCCATTTTTCATGTGCACTTTGCTTATCTATAGAGATGCTAACAAACACAATATTTTTACCTTTAAAATGTTCTTCTAATTTTTGTAAGTATGGAATTTCTCCTCTGCATGGTCCACACCAAGTTGCCCAAACATCAATATATACATATTTACCTTTTAAATCTTTTAGAGAAGTAGTCGTTCCATCATAATTTTCATAATTTGTAAATTGCGGTGCTGGTTTTCCTATTGCCACAGTTTGAATTTTTACTGGTGCTGCTATTACCTTAGTTTTGACGTCTTTTGGTTTTTCGTTTACACATGAAAAAAGTGTAATTACAAAAATAAGAAGTACTGTTTTTTGAATCATAATTGTATTTTTATGTCATAATATTTTACAAATATAGTCTATATTTTTATAAATTACTTACAGAATATTTGCATAGTAATTTATGTTTGTTGAATTTTGAACCATCTTTAAAATCTAATATGGAAAATAGGCATTTTATAAGTTCTAAATTTCTTTCTATTTCTAAAGTAAAAGAAATTATAGAAACCAATAAAGAAATAAAACTCTCGGAGGAGAGTATCTCAAAAATATTGGATTGTAGAACTTATTTAGATGCGAAAATTAAAAATTCTAAAAAACCTATTTATGGTATAAATACTGGATTTGGCTCTCTATACAATGTAAAAATTAGAGATAATGATTTACAAAAACTACAAGAAAATCTCGTAAAATCTCATGCTTGTGGTACTGGAGAAAAAGTACCTAAAGAAATTGTTAAATTGATGCTATTTTTAAAAATACAATCGTTGAGTTATGGACATTCTGGTGTGCAATTAGCTACTGTAAATCGCTTAATTGATTTTTATAACAATAACATCTTACCTGTAGTTTTTACACAAGGTTCGCTTGGTGCTTCTGGAGATTTAGCTCCATTAGCACATCTTGCTTTGCCTTTAATTGGCGAAGGAGATGTTTATTTTAATGATAAAATTGTTGCTGCAAATAAAATGCTACGATTATTTAATTGGAAAAAAATCGAATTAAAATCTAAAGAAGGTTTGGCTCTATTAAATGGAACACAATTTATGAGTGCTTATGGTATTTCTCAATTACTAAAATCTTTTAAACTTTCGTATTTTGCCGATTTAATTGGTTGTATTTCCTTAGAAGGTTTTAATGGTAGTGTTGCTCCTTTTAATGCATTAACTCATTTTATAAGACCTCATAATGGGCAATTAAAGACAGCTAAGCGTATTCGTCGGTTTTTAGAGGAAAGCGAAATTACGAAACAAGATAAAGAACATATACAGGATCCATATTCGTTTCGATGTATGCCACAAGTTCATGGTGCCACAAAAGACACACTCGATTTTGTTAGAAAAACCTTCGAAACCGAAATTAATTCCGTTACCGATAACCCAAACATTTTTAGAAAAGAAGATATTATTATTTCTGGAGGAAATTTTCATGGACAACCTCTCGCACTTGCTTTTGATTATTTGGCTATTGCTATGGCAGAATTAGGAAGTATTTCGGAACGCAGAACATTTCAGCTTATTTCTGGAAATCGCTATTTACCTCCATTCTTAATTAAAAATTCTGGATTAAATTCAGGTTTTATGATTTCGCAATATACAGCAGCAAGTATTGCAAGTCAAAATAAACAATTGGCAACTCCTGCAAGTGTTGATAGCATTGTTTCTAGTAATGGGCAAGAAGATCATGTAAGCATGGGAGCGAATGCTGCTACAAAAGCAAAAAGAGTTGTAGATAATGTAGCGCGTATTTTAGCGATTGAATTGTTTAACGCTTCCCAAGCTCTACATTTTAGAGAACCTTTAAAAACTTCGCCATTTATTCATCGCTTTATTACAAGTTTCAGGCAAGATGTTCCTATTGTAGAAAAAGATATTGTCATGCAGTATGCAATACATAATGCCATATCTTTCTTACAAAATACTCATATAGATAATGAAGAATTATTTTAACCAATGACAAAATATATTTCTAGCATACAAAACACTTTAGTAAAAAATACAGTACTCCTAAAGGAGAAATCTAAAGCTCGAAAAAAACAAGGATTCTTTGTATTAGAAGGTGTTCGTGAATTAACTCTTGCTATTAAAGCTAATTATAAAATAGAACAACTTCTATTTTACACCAAATTGATTTCTTTTGAAGAAGTTGATAAATTGGTTACGAATGATGTAGAATTAATTGAAATATCGAAAGATGTTTTTCAAAAATTGGCTTTACGAAATACAACCGAAGGCATTATTGCCATTGTAAAAAATCGAGAATTTAGTTTAGAGAACATGCACTTAAAAAACAATCCGTTAATTTTAGTTGCAGAAGCTCCTGAAAAACCTGGAAATATTGGTGCTTTATTAAGAACTGCCGATGCTGCTAATGTAGATGCTGTTATTATTGCAAATCCAAAAACAGATTTATTTAATCCAAATATTATTCGATCTAGTGTTGGTTGTATTTTTACCAATAATATTGGAATTGGTTCTACTTCCGAAATTATTAGTTATTTAAAAAAACATCGTATTAACTTATTTGCTGCTGCATTACATGAGGATTCTGAAATTTATATTCAACAAGATTTTACGAAAGCAACTGCTATTATTGTAGGTACAGAAGCAACTGGTTTAAGCAACACATGGATGCAACAAGCAAAAAAAATAATTATACCAATGCAAGGAGAAATAGACTCTTTAAATGTTTCTGTTTCTGCTGCAATTCTTATTTTTGAAGCAAAAAGACAACGTAAATTTGCTTAACAAACTAGACATGACTCCACTTTTTTATATTATTATTGGCTTACTTCTTCTCGATTTTGTAGTTGCTACTTTGTTAAATTTTCTAAATGCCAAACATTATAAGGACAAGTTACCTTTACAATTACAAGATGTATACGAAGCTAATGAATATAAAAAATCACAAGATTATAAAAGAGAAAATAACCAATTTTTAAATATTACGTCTTTATTTTCGTTATTGCTTACACTTGGTTTTTTCTTTTTTAAAGGTTTTGCTTATATCGACACTATTGCAAGACAAATATCGGATAATGAGATTCTAATCTCTTTAATTTTCTTTGGAATTATTATGCTTGGAAGCGACATTATTACCACTCCATTTTCGTATTACAAAACCTTTATTATTGAAGAAAAATTTGGTTTTAATACATCTACCAAAAAAATATTTTGGATGGATAAACTTAAAGGTTGGTTTCTTTCTATTGGTCTTGGTGGTATTATTTTAGCTTCGATTATTTGGTTTTATCAAAAAACTGGAACCAATTTTTGGCTATATACTTGGGCATTTATCGCTGTTTTTTCTGTTTTTATGACCCTTTTTTATTCCAGTCTAATTGTTCCGTTATTTAACAAGCAAACTCCTTTAGAAGATGGCGAATTAAAAAATAGTATTCAAAAATTTGCTTCTAAAGTTGGATTTAAACTCGATAATATTTTTGTGATAGATGGTTCTAAACGTTCCACAAAAGCAAATGCTTATTTTTCTGGTTTTGGTATAAAAAAACGAATTGTATTATACGACACGTTAATAAAAGATTTAGATGTAGATGAAATCGTTGCTGTTTTAGCACACGAAATTGGGCATTATAAAAAGAAACATGTTTTTATTAATATGGTGCTTTCTATTTTATTAACAGGTCTTACGCTATATATTTTATCCCTTTTTATAGATAATGCATTACTTTCGGAATCTTTATCTGTATCAAAACCTAGTTTTCATATTGGTTTAATTGCTTTTGGTGTTTTATATACTCCTATCTCCGCAATTACTGGTTTATTCATGAATATTCTTTCTAGAAAATTTGAATATGAAGCAGATGATTATGCAAAAAAACATTTTGGAAGCAAACCATTAATCCAAGCATTGAAAAAATTATCTAAAAATAGTTTGAGTAACTTAACTCCTCACAAAAGCTATGTTTTTTATCATTATTCACATCCAACATTATTACAGCGTATACTAAATTTAGATAAAGAATAATAGATGCTATTGTATTGCCCTTTCTATAATTCCTAGTTCTCTATTTTCTAAAATTTTATTTTTTATCTTTTCTTCTTGAGAATTAAAATAATCTAAAATTTCTGTTTCATTTAATTGAAATAGACTCAATATATATTCTGAATATGTTTTTTCTTTATCTTCTAAAAAACCATGAAAATATTTCTCTGAAACTTGTATATTACTATGAGATTCTATTGACTTAAGTTTTTTGTATAAATTTTCTATTTCTTTTTTTACGAGTAAGGACAGAAATTTTCTTTTAACAAAATACGAGTCTACTATACCTTTAAGGTCAAATTTAGCTTCAAAATAATCGATTGTCCAAAAATAGTTTCCATTTTTAGCAGAATGTTTAACTATTCCAAATGCTTTTCCTGTTTTTTTTAACTCTTTTTTTATTTCATTAAAAATTAACAATGGCATCTCTTTGCAATTAATCATATCTTGTGGTTCTTTTAAAACTTCAAGAATATCATAACCTGTAATATGTAAAAAGTAATCGTTTACATATTCAAAAGTACCTTCTTTATTAATCTTAGATATAATCGTTAAATTTCTATTGAGAATAACCTCTCTTTTAATACTACTTTGGTAATTTTTCTTTTTCATTTTTTTAAGGGGAATTAAATAAACGTTTAAGGCTGTAAAAATCGTTTATTATATTATATATAATTGTGATATATGTTACATCTTTAAAATTTATGCTCTTTTTAAGTTAAGATGTAAAAAATACATTTTTATAATTTCAATACAATTAAATTGTTTATTTTTACTTTTAGGTATTCTAATTACTTTCCTAGAAGTAATTGCTACTTTTAAAGTATTATCTATGACATATAATGAAGAAGAAAAAAAAGAAATAATTAAGCGATATAAAGATTTGCTTAGCGATACTTATGAGACTTTAACAAAAAAAGATAAAGAACTCATTCGTAAAGCGTTTGATTTAGCTACCGAAGCACATGTTGAGCAAAGACGCAAAACTGGAGAACCATATATTTATCATCCAATAGCAGTTGCAAAAATTGTTTCGAATGAAATTGGTCTTGGTGCAACCTCTATTGCAGCTGCATTATTACACGATGTTGTAGAAGATACGAAATATACAACCGAAGATATTCATAAACTATTTGGAGAAACTATTGCGAGAATTGTAAAAGGCTTAACAAAAATATCGCACTTAAAAAAAGATCAAAATGTATCGCTACAAGCAGAGAATTACCGAAAGATGTTACTTACTTTACATGATGATGTACGAGTAATACTTATTAAAATTGCAGATAGACTTCATAATATGCAAACAATGGATGCAATGCCTCCACACAAACAAGTAAAAATTTCATCGGAAACTTTATTTATTTATGCACCACTTGCACATCGATTAGGATTGTATAATATAAAAACACAATTAGAGGATTTAGGCTTAAAATATACCGAACCAGAAGTTTATCAAGATATTTTTAATAAAATTACTCAAAGTAAAGAAGAGCAAGATATTTATATCAAAACTTTTTCTAAAGTAATTAAAGATACTTTAGACAAAGAAAAAATGAAATACGAAATAAAAGGAAGACCCAAATCCATTTATTCTATTCGTAGAAAAATGCTAAATCAAGGTGTAACTTTTGACGAAGTTTATGATAAATTTGCAATACGAATAATATACAATAGCACCAGAAAAAATGAAAAATTTAAGGCTTGGAAGATTTACTCTGTTGTAACCGACCACTTTACACCAAATCCAAAACGATTAAGAGACTGGATAACACAGCCAAAATCAACAGGTTACGAAGCATTACACATTACCGTAATGGGTTTAAAAGGAAGATGGGTAGAAGTGCAAATTCGATCGGAAAGAATGAATGAAATAGCCGAAAGAGGTTATGCAGCGCATTTTAAATACAAGCAAGGTAATGCAAAAGAAAGTGGTTTAGAGACTTGGTTAAACTTATTAAAAGAAACTTTAGAAAATACGGAGAGTAATGCTGTGGATTTTGTAGAACAATTCAAATTAAATTTATATGCTAAAGAAATTTATATTTTTACACCAAATGGCGATATTAAAAATTTGCCCAAAGGAGCAACTCCTGTAGATTTTGCCTTTGCAATTCATACCGAAGTCGGCCTACAATGTCGAGGCGCAAAAGTAAATGGAAAAATTGTTCCACTAAGTCATGAATTACAAAGTGGCGATCAAGTTGAAATTATTACTTCTAAAAACCAAAAACCGAAATTAAGTTGGTTAGATTTTGTTATTACAGCGAGTGCAAAATCAAAAATAAAAAACTCCCTAAAAGAAGAAGAAAAAGAGATCGCAAACGAAGGTAAAGAAATTTTATCTCGTAAATTAAGACATATAAAGATTCCATTTAATGAAAAAACAATAAATGAATTAGTAAACTATTTTAAACTCAAAACAAGTTTGGATTTATTTCTTAGGTTTGGAAATGGAACTATAGAAAATAAACAATTAAAAGAGTTTGCAAGCAATAGAAGTAATAGTTTTTATAATTTTTTTAAATCAACTATTAGAAAGAAAAATACAACTACTACCACAAAAGTAAAAGAAGAAATAACCTATAAATACGATTTACTTGTTTTTGGCAAGGATGAAGAAAAATTAGATTATAAAAATGCAAAATGCTGTACTCCAATACCTGGAGATAAAGTTTTTGGATTTATTACCATATCCGAAGGTATAAAAATTCACAAGCTAAACTGTCCAAATGCAGTAGCTTTACAAGCAAATTATGCCTATCGAATTTTATCTGCAAAATGGATTGATTCTTCACAACAAGAACACAAAATTTCACTTTTAATTAAAGGAGTAGACAATAAAGGTTTGGTTACAGAAGTGACACGAGTTATATCCAATCAATTAAATATTAACCTTTACGGAATTAATATAAATGGCGATGAAGGCTATTTTGAAGGGAAATTAAAAATTGGAATAAAAAATAAAGATCAATTTAAGAAAATTGTTATCGCTCTTAAAAAAATTGACGGAATTGTTAAAGTTTCTAGAGCTCAACAGTAAAAAATATTCTCTATTTGTTCAAAACTTGTTTATTATTTTTATAAAATTAGACCACACAACATCTATTAACTCGTAAATTTGTTATTTAATATCAAAAACTATTCTTTAAAATGGATACTAATAATAATCAAGAAGTTGTAAAGAATGTTTTTACAAATTTTCTGGAAACTAACGGACATCGAAAAACACCTGAACGATACGCTATTCTACAAGAAATTTACGATCATGAAGAACATTTTGATATCGAATCTCTGTATATATACATGAAAAATAAAAACTATCGTGTAAGTAGAGCGACACTCTATAACACAATTGAGTTATTATTAGAAAGTGGCTTAGTTAGAAGGCATCAGTTTGGGCAAAATCAATCGCATTATGAAAAATCTTATTTTGACAAACAACACGACCATATCATTTTAACAGATACTGGAGAAGTAATCGAATTTTGTGATCCTAGAATTCAAAATATTAAAAAAACGATTCAAGAAGTTTTTGATATTACCATTACAAAACATTCGCTTTATTTTTACGGGACAAAAAACAAATAACAAAAATCAATACTTAGAAATGGTAGATTTATTATTAGGCTTACAATGGGGAGACGAAGGCAAGGGAAAAATTGTCGACGTATTAACTAAGAATTATGATATTATAGCAAGATTTCAAGGAGGTCCAAATGCAGGTCATACCTTAATTTTTGATGGAAATAAACATGTTTTACATACCATTCCTTCTGGTATTTTTCACGATAATGTGGTAAATGTTGTTGGAAATGGTGTGGTAATTGATCCTGTAATTTTTAAGAAAGAATTGGATAATTTATCGGAATACAATATCGATTTTAAATCCAATTTGTTGATTTCTAGAAAAGCACATGTAATATTACCAACACATCGGTTATTAGATGCTGCTTCTGAAACGGCAAAAGGAAAAGCAAAAATTGGTTCTACTCTTAAAGGAATTGGCCCTACATATATGGATAAAACTGGTAGAAACGGTTTTAGAATTGGAGATTTTGAATTGGATAACTGGAAAGAAAAATTTCATGCTTTAACTAGAAAACATCTTTCTATGTTAGATTATTTTGATGTAGACATTCAATTTGATTTAAAAGAACTGGAAGAAGAATTTTTTATTGGTGTTAAAAAACTTAGAGAGTTAACCTTTATTGATAGTGAGCAATATTTACATGAAGCAATGCGAAATGGAAAAACTATTTTGGCCGAAGGTGCACAAGGCTCTTTACTAGATATTGATTTTGGAACTTATCCATTTGTTACTTCGTCTACTACAACTGCTGCTGGTGCTTGTACTGGCTTAGGGATTCCTCCAAATAAAATTGGCAATGTTTTTGGTATTTTTAAGGCTTATGTTACTCGTGTTGGCTCTGGTCCTTTTCCAACGGAATTATTCGACGAAAATGGAAAAATTATGGCAAAAGTTGGTCATGAATTTGGTGCAACAACTGGTAGAGCTAGAAAATGTGGTTGGTTGGATTTAGTTGCTTTAAAATATGCTGTTGAAATTAATGGTGTTACTCAACTAATGATGATGAAAGGAGACGTTTTATCTGGATTTGATACTTTAAAAATAGCAACTACCTATAACTATAAAGGCAAGAAAATAGCACATTTACCATATAATATTGAACCTGAAAATGTTTCTGTAAATTACGAATCGGTTAATGGTTGGAAAGCTGATATTACACAAGCAACTGATGTAAAAGATTTACCTCAAAATTTATTAGACTATGTAGCGCTAATTGAAAAATTTGTAGGTGTTCCTGTTAAAATTGTTTCTGTTGGTCCTGATAGAAAACAAACTATTTTTGTATAAATCATGTCTATAACTAATAACCTACAACAAATTAGAAAGACGTTGTCTGGAAATGTAACCTTAGTTGCTGTCTCTAAAACAAAACCAATTACTGATATTTTAGAAGCGTATCATGCTGGTCAACGTGTTTTTGGAGAAAATAAAATCCAAGAAATGACCACAAAATTTGAGGAACTTCCTAAAGATATTAAATGGCATATGATTGGTCATTTACAACGGAATAAAATCAAATACATGGCGCATTATGTAGATCTTATTCACGGAATTGATAGCTTTAAAACATTAAAAGAAATAAATAAACAAGCAAAAAAACACCAACGTGTCATCCATTGCTTATTACAAGTTAAAATTGCGCAAGAAGATACTAAGTTTGGTCTTTCTTTTTCAGAAATTGAAGCTATTTTAAATACTAATAATCTTAAAGAATTAGAAAATATTAAGATTTCTGGTTTTATGGGAATGGCTAGTTTTACAAATAACCAAGTACAAGTAAAAAAGGAGTTTTTAGCTTTAAAAAAATTCTTTGATTCTCAAAAAGTTAAAAATTCTGCTAATATAGATCTCCAAACTCTTTCTATGGGAATGAGTAGCGATTACCAATTAGCAATAGATTGTGGTAGCTCTATGGTTCGTGTTGGTAGTGCTGTTTTTGGGAGTAGAAAGAAATAATGAAATCTTTTTTATAAATTTAAAACTATATTTTAGTCATTTTCTTAGTTACTGTTTCTCCATTTTGAGCAATTAAATGTATATAATACATACCTTTTTCTAATTTTGAAACATCGATTGCACTTAAATTAGAATTTATTATTTCTTTCCCTAAAACTGTATAAATTTTTACAGTTTTAATGGCTATAAAACTATCATTTTTAATATAGATATAATCTCTAACTGGATTTGGATAAATTACCAGATTTTTAATTGTAAATTCTTTAATTTCTAACACATTACATGCTTCTTGTGTTTCTACAAAAGTACTAGTCGCATCTATATCTAACCAGTTGCTTGTACTATATACTGCATCGTCTACAAAAATACAGGTTAAATTGGGGTTATTTGTAACATTAAAAAATGTTATTATTTGATTATTGCCATTTCTTAAATCTATTGTGGTTAGGTTTTGATTACCAATACAACCAAAACTTTTTAATAAATTGTTCGAAGTTAAATCTAGACTAGTTAAAGGGTTATTTGTACAACCAAAACTTTCTAAATTAACCAAGCCACTGATGTTTATAGTAGAAATACTATTATTACTTAACTCTAAAGAATATAAACTTAAATTATTACCATGCACAAATATATTTATTTGATTATTATTAGAAACTACTCTTTCTATTAAGGTGTTATAACTAATATCTAAAGTTGTTAATTGATTATCAATACAATATAATTTCTTTAATTGTACGTTTTGACTAATATCTAAACTGGTAAAATAATTGTAATTACAATCCAATATTTCCAAAGCTGTAAAATCTTGTATTCCTGTTGTATCATAAATCGAAGCAAAACTAAGATCTAATCCAATAACATTTGCAATATCGCTTGTTAGTACGCTTTGATTAATAAGATTATCACTATCAATACCCAATTCAATTAATCTAAGTTCAAAAGCTGGATCTGGTATTGCAGTATATTGGGCTTGTACAAACCCAATATTTGCAATACATAACATCCCAAAAAGTATCTTTTTAATTTTCATCCTTTATTAGTGCCTTTTGCTTTTTGCTACCATCTATATATTCTTTTTGAATGATATAAAGTCCATTATCCAAATCATTAATTAAATCTGGACTGTTAATTTGTGTCGAATCTTTAGGCGTTATTGTAATATTTGCATTAAAAGTACCATCGTTAAATTTAACAACTTTACCTCCAACCAATCCAACCAATGGATCATCATTTGGTTCGTCTATATACGGTCTCCACGTAGATAAATCGTAACAACGTCTTGCTTTATTTTCGAGCTGTAAAATACGTATTGCAGACGAATTTGGATGTGTTATGGTATTAAAATCTAGATTCTCCTTGTTTATTGTAGTTACTACATTCTCTCCTATTATATCGTAGATATATTCCCAATCTAAATTACTATAATTGCTTGGTTGTGTCCATTCTCCCAAGACTTCTATTTGTGTAGCTCCTTGACAATCCATAAACTCATAATCAAACCCTGGTTGTAAAAGTGGTGGATTATTATCGTCATAAGCATTTGCCCAATAATTTTCATAGGTTCCATAATCTTGAGGTGTGTCCCAATTATTTTTCCACGGATAATGTCCTTTATTTAGAAGTTCCACATTAAATTAAGTAAAAAATATCTTGGCAATAAATTACTTTTAAATATTGTTGTCGATATGTCAGATGTTTGTACTTGTTCAAAATTATTTTCGTTAGTTATGTTTCTCATGGTAAAACTTGCTCCCCATTTTTTATTTTTTGGTTTGTGTCTTAAAGTTGCATCCAAAAAGTAAAATTGCTGCTCTGATTGTTCGATATTAGGTAAGTAATAATCAGAGGAAACTATTAAAAACCATTTTTTGTTGGGTTTTAAAATGATTCTGAAAGTGTTTTGCCAAGACTTATTTATAAATGCGGATAGATTTTTACTTTTTGAGTTTGAATATTGATAAGTAATGGTATTTTCAAAATTTATAGGTATATCAAAAGCTGTTTTCCAAAAGAATGAATTCCTCAAAAATTGATTTTCGTTTAGCCTTAAAGCAGAATTATTTACAATATTCTTAAAATTTGAAATAGAAGAGTTACTTATTAATTTTAATGTCGATTCAATAAATGGAATATACTTAGATACTTGAATGTTCATATTCCAATTGCTATTGTCTTGTGGAAGAAAGAAATATTCTATCTGTGTTGTGTTTTCCGTAATATTCTGATTTGTAAAATAATTACCTGTTGATTTTTGATAACTTATATCAGCATTTAGTTGAAATTGATTATACAGATCATTATTGAAATACAACAGACTATATCTTTGACTATTTTGCAAATTTAAACTTGGTAAGTTACTAACTGTTGTTCGGTTGTTCATTAATACTTGATTTAAAAAAAAATATTGTTCTGTATTGGTGTTTTGATTGTAGCCTAAATTTGTAGATAAAAATGAAACTGAATTAAGTTTATATTTAAGATTTAAAGTTGGCTCAAAAATAAAATTATTTTGAGTTTGCTCTTGATTTTCTATATTTTGTTCTAAGTTTTGATTTAATAAACGAATGGAATAGGAAGGCGAAATTTGCCATTTACCATAGCTAAAGTTATACACACCTGTGTTAAAAATATTACTTTTTGAATAATCGAATTTGTTTTCTGAAATAGTATTTTCTGAATTAAACAACCTTGAAACGAAAGGCGATTGGCTTAAGTTTGCCCCAAAGGTAAATGTATATTTATCTCTTTTACTCGAACCCAAATAAGTTGCTTTCCCCTCCAAAAAAGTTTTTTTAAACTCGCTTTCTTGAATATCATTTATTGAGTTTTCATCAAATACCGATGGTGTAATACTGGATGTTTGAGGTAAATCATTAAAGGAATGAAATAGTGAAACTTGCAAAGCTTTACCGTCTGAAAGTTTCTTTGTCCATAACAAATTTTGTTTTAGGTAGAAGTCTTTTGTATGTAAAATTGATGAAAAATCTTCAGTTTCGTTTTGAATAATAATGGTAGGTATTTTGATGTTCTCTTGTCTTAACCGTAAGTTATACTCCAAAAGAGAAGTTTTTGATGTATTATATTTTATTTCTAAATCTCCACGATATTGTTGTGGTTTTTTAGTAATAAAAGTGTTATCCTTGGTTACGAAATTCTGATTATTTATTGTATAGTTGTTTTGAAATAATTGATTTATATTTATTCTGTCTTGTAAATAATATATATTAGTTTTGACACTTAGCTTAGGATTGAGTTTGAAAATGGCATTATAGTTTCCAAAAAACTGATTGTTGATATTAGCTCTACTCATCGTAACTGCATTTGTAAAAATCGTTTCATGTAAATTTTTCTTAGCAAAATAATTACTCTCTTTTTGTTGCTCTATGCTTAGGTTAAAACCAAAATAATCAAAAGGAGAGTGATTTATTCCTATGTTATTTTGAGACAATGTTGCAAAAGATTTTAATGCTGCTGATGTTGTTAGAAAATTTCCTTGAATATCAGTTGCTATTTTATCTAGGTCAAACATACCAAACCCTGCTGTTATATTTCCTGAATAATTTGTTTTATTTTTTTTTAATTTTAAATTTAAAGAAACTTTTCCACCTTGTTCTATACCTTTTAACAATGGGTTCTCTGCATAATTGTCAATAGCTTCAATTTGCTCAACCATATCAGCATTTATATTTTTTGTTCCTAATGTATAATTAAAACCAAAAAGATTATCTCCATCAAGAGTTACCGTTTCAATAGATTTCCCTTTATAAAGTATTTCGCCTGTAGTTGAGTTAACATCAATACCAGGTAAATTTTTTATAACATCTTCTATTTTTGTTTCAGAGCCATCAACATATTGTTTAACTTTGAATGAAATTGTGTCTTTGCTAATTTTAAATTTAGGAATTTTACCTACAATAATAATCTCTTGTAATTTTTGAACCTGTAATCTCTGTAAAATGAAATTAATATTATACGTTTTAGTTAATTCACGCTGTCTAATCATTTTTATAACTTCATTATAACCATTTAGACTTGCCTCTAAATAAATACTGTCATTTTCAATAGAAATTATAGTTTTTTTATAAAAAATAAATTTCCCTTCCCTATCGGTCTGTGTAAAAAAAATTATTTTTTTACTATCTTCCTTTTCTTTTATTAAAATATTTACGAAAGGTAATTTTTTACCATTTCCATCTTTTACTTCACCTGAAATATCTTGAGCTATCAGCTGAGAATTTACAGTAAATAGTAATAAAAAAAAAAAATGTTTAGTTCCCATTTATAACATCTTCATAATTTAATTCAATGCCAGAATGTTCTATCTTTATTTCAGTAGCATTTGGATTATTGCTTAATCTAAACTTTCTTTCTTTCTCTGTATTTTTCTTAATCAAATTTACTTTATCATTGATTGAAATTATTTTTTTATTTGGGTATTTTTCCTTTAGATTAGTAATTGAAAAATGTTTTTCTGAGATATTTAGTTTAACTGAGTAGACCTCAAATGTATATTTAGAGTCTGTTGATTGTATTTTAAGAATTAAACCTGGTAGTCCATAAAATTTATATGGACCATCAGAAATTTTTATTTCAGTAGAGAACCATGCAAAATAATCTCGACCTCTAAAGTTTACTTTTGCCTTTTGAGTTTTAAAGTTTAAAATATTTAAAGTATCGTTTAATATCTCCCATCTAAGCGTAGGTAATTTTTCTAATATTACATGATACTTTTTTTCGCCGTAAACACTTTCATGTGAAACCAGACTGTCTTTTAGGAAAAACTTTTGATATTCAGGTTTTTGCCCGTTATTATCATCATACTTTTCAACATTTACTAATAAATCTCCGTTAATATCATCTATCTCTGTTTTCTGTTCTTCAGGAATACTATTAAAGCCAAAATTTATAAATGTTGATTTATTATCATTTTCGTTATATAATAAGGCACAATCAAGTATGACAGGACTTCCGCCATTATTAATTTTAAAATAATATTTTATTTCGGAATATTGATTTTGACCGAATCCAAAAATAAATGTTAGAAATAATGCTATATTGATTAATATTTTCATATTATTTATGATTATTAAAAGATGGCAGTCTATATTAGACTGCCATAAGGTTAAATTGACTACTAAATACCCATTCCTATTGCTGCCATTAATGCATGAAGCTGCGCAAGTTCTTGTGGTGTATCACAACTTGTTGTAGTTGTGGTTGTTCTAGTTGAAGAACCATCTGGATTTGTTGTAACTGTTGAAGTTGTAGAGGTTTGACATCCTAAAGCCTCATTGTTTTTAACTTTTATAGTAACACATTCAGCGTCATCAGTTAAATTAATAATCTGATTATTATCTTCAATTTCTCCAATGTTTGCAGCAAAACTAAATGAAGCTACAAACAGACCTAAAATACATATTATATTTTTCATATCTATTATATTTATCTTATTCCTAATTTTTTAACTGCTGCATGATACTGAGCAAGCTCCTGTGGTGTATCACAACTTACAGTCGTTGTTGAAGTTGAAGTTGCAGAACCGTCTGTATTTGTCGTTGTGATAGTTACTGTTTTACTAGAACAACCTAATAATTTTTCTTGAGCATTTAGAGATAAAACATTTTCTGTTTTATTCACATCAATGTCAGAAATTACTTCTGTGTTTGCAAAAGCAAACATTCCTATTAGCATAAAAGCTAATGCAAAAAATAAATTTTTCATAATAAAATAATTTAAAAGTTAAATTTTGAAGAACAATTTAATTAGCCGTTATTCTTCGTGTGGTCATTCCACAGTCTCGGCTTTTTAGGTTTTCAATTTTACTTTTCCAGAGAGTGTCTTTCTTTTTTCTTGTGCTAATCCCGTAAGCCGGATGGTCTTGAATTCACTCTATTTACTCAGTCATAATGACTACCAATTTTAGAAATTTTTAAGAAGGGTTCATAGCTTTTTCACTCAAAAAAAATCGTAGAACCCCTTTTACGAATTTAATTGAGCAACACAAATATATATAAAAATATTGACTTACAATATTAATACCTTAAAAATATCAAGCAAACACATTAAAAATATTTTTTATTCAAAAAATAATTATTGAAAAAGAGCATTAAATTAAGTCAAGACTGACTTTATAGAAAAATAATTTTATTTAATACGTGTCTGTCCTGTAAATATATAACCTAATAATCTCCTAAAGTTTCCTCATTTTGAGCTAAAGCAATTGCTAACTGTTCATCAGAAGGCGGTTTTCCATGCCAAGCGTGGCTTCCCATCATAAAATCTACACCATTCCCCATTTCGGTATGTAATAAGATACAAACTGGTTTTCCTTTACCTGATTTTTCTTTTGCTTCTTTTAATCCGCTAATAATACTATCCACATCGTTTCCTTTTATAACGTCAATAACCAACCAATCAAATGCTTCAAATTTTGCTCTTAAATCTCCTAAAGCCAAAACATCGTCTGTTGCGCCATCAATTTGTGCTTTATTATAATCTACAGTTGCAATTAAGTTATCTATTTTATTTGCAGATGCATACATAATTGCTTCCCAATTTTGTCCTTCTTGTAATTCTCCATCTCCATGCAAAGTATATATTAAATGTTTATCTCCATTCATTTTTTTTGCTTGTGCTGCTCCAATTGCAACGGACATTCCTTGTCCTAACGATCCTGCCGACATTCTAATCCCTGGCAAACCTTCGTGTGTTGTTGGATGTCCTTGCAGACGTGTTCCTAATTTTCTAAATGTTGCCAATTCCTTTACTGGAAAAAAACCACTTCGTGCTAAGACACTATATATTACTGGTGAAATATGTCCATTAGATAGAAAAAAAATATCTTCACCTATTCCATCCATTTTAAAATCTGTGGAATAATTTAAAACTTTTTGATATAAAACGGTAAGAAATTCCGTACAACCTAAAGATCCTCCTGGATGTCCAGATTGAACATCGTGTACCATTCGTACAATATCTCTTCTTACCTGCGTTGTAAATTTTTCTAATTCTAATGTATTTAACATATCTTTTATTTTATAAGACAAAAGTACAAAAGCAACTATTTTAGTTTATTCTTTACGAAATATTTTTTCGGTTAATTATTAACAATTCGGTAATTGCTTTACAAAAAATCTTTTAATGTAAATTTAAACGTATACTGCATACCTCTCCTTTTAATAAGTAATCTAATGGATGTTCCATCTTTTCCAGACATTTTTTGGGTAATTTGTTGTAAAGTATATCTATATGCTGGTGTTCCGTTAATTTTTAAAATGATATCGTCTTTTAATAATCCTGCTTTTCCTGCAACAGAATCTGGCTTTACTAACGCAATAATATACGAGTTTTCAAATATATAATTATAGGTATATGTAATAATATCATTTGTATCTGTACTTTTAGCATTACTCATACCATACGAAAATGTGGATTCTAACTCTTTTACCAATACTTTTCCATTATAAATAATATCCAGTCCGCTTTTATCATAATAAAATTTTTTACGATAATATTTATTCTTTTTAAAGGTAATTTTTTTGTTTGGATAATCGTAAATTGTATGGAATCTTTTTAATATTTCGGAACCTAAAATTCCATTTCTTCTAAAAGAATGTTCTCCTCCTAAAATAGATGTTGAGTCTGGATATGCAACTAACATATTACAAAATTTGAATTTTCCAATTTCTAACGATGCTAATTTTCCTTTTTTTCCATAAATATTACCACTCAGTCCTTTTCCTAAAAAATCTTGCATACTTTTTTTAGGGATTTCAATTTCTGTAGAGCTTTTTTCAAACAACCACAAAGCATCTCCTGATCCAGAATCAATCAATAGTTTTGCCTTTGTTGTGGTACTATCTGTTCTACTAATAATGGTATTAATATATGGTTTTTGAAATCTAAACGTTAGTGGGAATTCTTGACATTTTTTACACCTCTTATAGGTATACGTTTTTGGCTTGTTAAAACTTATTTTTTTATTTTGGTAATCTATTTCAATAATAAAATCTTTAAACAATTCACTACCTATTATTCCGTGTATGTTGATTCCCATTCTTGTAGAAAAATCAAATTTTTTATCTAAAATTACTAAAATTTCAAAATCTGGACATACCACATCATCAATTCGCAATAAATTATTCTTCGATTTTAATGCATCAAAGTATTTGTCTTCTCCCAATCCTTTTATTCGTACTTTTTCTACTTGATTTAGACTTATTGAGTCTATGGATGTTATACTAAATAGTAAGGATTGTTTAACTCCTGTATCTACCATAAAAGTTAAATTTTCTCCATTTAACTCTACTGGTATTAAAACTAAATTATTGATTAATTTGAATGAAATTTTTTCTTTTTTCTTTTCTTTTATTAAGTCAAATGTATTTTGTGCTGATGCATTTAAAAAATAAAATAAGAGAAATGATAATCGCAATAGTATTTTGTTATTGAAGTTAAAATTTATTTTTTTAGCCAATTGAAAAAGTTTAAACAAATTCATTCATTAATCTTAAATTATTATGGGTTTAACGCTTTATTTTCTTCTTCGGTAAGAATTCTAGATTGTATTATAAATCGTATTCCTAAAGGTATTTCTAAAGAAAAGCTAGAGCCTCTTCCTTTGGTAATATCTATGGTTAAATGTGTATGTTTCCAATATTCAAATTGATCTTGATTCATATAATAATTAACACCTTCTAGTTTACCAAGTAGAATGTCACTTTCATCTAAATACATATCTCCTTTTTCAAAAATCATCGGTGCAGAGCCATCACAGCAGCCTCCACTTTGATGGAATATTAAATCGCCATGTTCTTTTTTTAGTTTTTTAACTATTTTCTTTGCTTGTTCTGTTATTGCTACTCTTTGGTATTTCATTATCTAAGTATGTAAAATGACTAGCCAATGGCTAGTCATTTTTAGTTTTGTTTTTAAAAGAATCCTAATTTATTTTTATCGTAAGAAATCAACATATTTTTTGTTTGGCGATAATGGTTCATCATCATTAAGTGATTTTCTCTACCAAATCCTGATTTTTTATATCCTCCAAATGGTGCGTGTGCTGGATATGCATGATAACAATTAACCCAAACTCGACCTGCTTTTATTGCTCTTGGTATTTGGTATAATTGATGTGCATCTCTTGTCCAAACTCCTGCTCCTAACCCATATAAAGTATCGTTTGCAATGGCAATAGCATCTGCTTCATCTTTAAATTTGGTAACTGCTAATACTGGCCCAAAGATTTCTTCTTGAAAAATACGCATTTTATTGTGTCCTTCTAAAATAGTTGGTTGAATATAAAATCCATTTGCAAAATCTCCTTCTAACTTACATGCTTCTCCTCCTGTAAGTACCTTTGCTCCTTCTTCTTTTCCTATCTTTATATAGGATAATATTTTTTCATATTGATCGTTAGATGCTTGTGCGCCTACCATAGTATTTGCATTGTACGGATTGTCTTGTATTATTGCATTTGTTCTAGCAATCACACGTTCCATAAATGCATCATAAATATCTTCTTGTACTAATAATCTCGACGGGCAAGTACATACTTCGCCTTGATTAAATGCAAATAATACTGCTCCTTCTATTGCTTTATCCAAAAACGCATCGTCTTCATCCATTACCGAGTTAAAGAAAATATTTGGTGATTTTCCTCCTAACTCCATCGTAACTGGATTTAAGTTTTTAGATGCATATTGCATAATTAACTGTCCTGTTGTGGTTTCTCCTGTAAATGCTACTTTATCTACTTTGGAGTGTGATGCTAATGGTTTTCCTGCTTCTGGTCCAAATCCATGAATAATATTTACAACACCTGGAGGAAATACATCTGCAATTTTTTCCATTAATAACGTTGCTGTTGCAGGTGTTTGTTCTGCTGGTTTTAATACGACACAATTTCCTGCCGCTAAAGCTGGTGGCAATTTCCAAGATAACATTAATAACGGAAAGTTCCAAGGTATTATTTGTGCTACGACGCCTAATGGTTCTTTTATATTCATAGATAAGGTATTTGCATCTAATTCGGTTGCAGAACCTTCTTCTGCTCTAATTACTGCTGCAAAATAACGCCAATGGTCTATTGCTAACGGAATATCTGCATTAATCGTTTCTCGTATTGGTTTCCCATTATCACAGGTTTCTACTAAGGCAAATTCTTCTAAATTTGCTTCAATAATATCTGCTACTTTATTTAGCATTGCTGCTCTTTCGGTTACCGATGTATTTCCCCAAGCTTCTTTGGCTGCATTCGCTGCTGCAACTGCATTATCTACATCTTCTTTTTTTGAACGTGCGTATTTTGCTATTAATGTATTGTCTATTGGCGAATTGTTTTCAAAATATTCTCCTCCGACTGGATCTACAAATTGGCCATTAATAAAATTTCCGTACGCTTCTTTAAATTTTGGTTTGGTATAGCTCATAAAAAATAAGTTAATTTGTTAGTGCTTACTCTATTATAGATTTTCTGCATCCTCTTTTATAATATGTTTTTTCTTTTAAATTAGCTCTTTAGTCTATAAATATAGTACTATTTACGCTTTGTATTTAAAATTTTAACACTTTTTAACTCGAAATAAATTTAGAAAAAACGACTTACTTTATATGAATATTTTGCATTTTTGTATCTTCAATTAATCTATTAAATTATGCCTAAAATTTCTAGTAAAGGTTTACAAATGCCACAATCTCCAATTCGTAAATTGGTACCTTTTGCCGAAGATGCAAAAAAAAGAGGCATTCAAGTTTTTCATCTTAATATTGGTCAGCCAGACATTAATACTCCAGATGTTGCGCTTAATGCTGTAAAGAATGCCGATTTAAACGTATTGGCTTATGCGCGTTCGGAAGGTTCTGAAATTTATCGAGAAAAACTAGTTTCTTATTATAAAAAAAATGACATCGATGTAACTGCAAATGATATTGTAGTTACAACTGGAGGTTCTGAAGCATTACTTTTTACGATTGGTAGTATTACAGATTATGGTGATGAAATTATTATTCCTGAACCATTTTACGCAAATTATAACGGTTTTTCTATTGCAAATGGTGTTACTGTAAAGCCTATTGTTTCTTCTATTGATACTGGTTTTGCTCTTCCAAAAATTGAAGAATTTGAGAAGTCCATTACTTCAAAAACTAAAGCGATTATTATTTGTAATCCTGGTAATCCAACTGGTTATTTATACACTAAAGAGGAAATTAAAAAATTAAAGGAAATTGTTTTAAAACATGATATTTTTTTAATTGCGGATGAAGTTTATCGCGAATTTGTTTACGATGGTTTAGAACATTATTCTGTTATGCAGGAAGATGATTTATCGCAACATGCTATCTTGATAGATTCTGTTTCGAAAAGATATAGTATGTGTGGCGCAAGAATTGGCTGTGTGGTTTCTAAAAATAAGAATGTTATTGCAACGGTACTAAAATATGCACAAGCACGTTTAAGTCCACCAACTTATGCTCTTATTGCTAGTGAAGCTGCTTTAGACACACCTCAAAGTTACTTTACCGATGTTATTGATGAATACGAAGATCGAAGAGATACACTTATCAATGAATTACTAAAAATTGATGGTGTAAAAGTTCCGAAACCGAAAGGTGCTTTTTATTGTATTGCTGAGTTACCTATTAAAAATTCCGATCATTTTGCGCAATGGATTTTAGAAGAGTTTAATGATAATAATCAAACTGTTATGGTTGCTCCTGCTAGTGGTTTTTATTCTACCGATGGTTCTGGTAAAAATCAAGTTCGGATTGCTTATGTGCTTAAAAAAGAAGATTTAATTCGTGCTGTAGCTATTATTAAATCGGCTTTAGCTGCTTATAATTCTTAAAAAAAAGCCTAACAGATCAAAACTGTTAGGCTTTTGTTTTTAAATTTGAATATCTCGTATCGTTTTATTTTATTTAATCTACCAAAACCCAAGTTCCTTTTTCAATTAGTGGTATTGCCTGTTTATATTTAACTGTTTTACTTTCTCCACTCATTACATTTCTTATTTCTACTCTATCATTACGCCCTATTTTTCGTTCGGTTCTAATAATAGTTTCTGTAATTTGTTGTTCTTGTGTTTGGTTGGTTTGTAAGCCTTCATTTGGGTTGTTAAATTCTGCTTTACTCAACTGTACTTTTTCTCTTTTTTGTTCTCTTGCTTCACTTACTTGATTTTGATTTGGCAATTCTCCTTTTAATAAGAACGATAGCACTTCTTTATTTACACTATGAAGCATTTTTTTAAACAACTCAAACGATTCAAATTTATAGATTAATAATGGGTCTTTTTGTTCGTATTGTGCATTTTGTACCGATGTTTTTAAATCGTCCATTCTACGCAAGTGATTTTTCCACGATTCGTCTATAATTGATAAGGATACATTTTTTTCAAAATCATCTATCAATACTTTTCCATTACTTTCGTATGCTTCTTTTAAGTTTGTTACTACTTGTATTGTTTTCGTTCCATCTGTAAATGGTACTACAATACGTTCGTATTGATCTCCTTGTGTTTCGTATACATTTTTAATTACTGGAAATGCTGCGACTGCATTTCGCTCAATTTTTTCTTTATAGTGTTTGTATACGGTTTCAAAAAGTACATCTGTTAATTCTTGTTCGGTTTTTGTTTTAAATTCTTCTCTTGTAAATGGCGAACTTGTAGATGAAAATCGTATCAATTCAAATTCAAAATTTTCGTAATCGTCTCTTGCTTTATTTTCCATTACAATGGTATCGCAAGTATCAAAAATCATGTTTACGATATCTACTTGTAGACGTTCTCCATATAAAGCATGTCTTCTACGCTTGTATACCACTTCTCTTTGTGCATTCATTACGTCGTCGTATTCTAATAAACGTTTTCGAATTCCAAAGTTATTTTCTTCTACTTTTTTCTGTGCTCTTTCTATGGATTTCGAAATCATGGAGTGTTGTATTACTTCTCCTTCTTTCAATCCCATTCTATCCATCATTTTTGCAATTCTTTCCGAACCAAACAATCGCATTAGGTTATCTTCTAAAGAGACATAAAATTGGGATGACCCTGGATCTCCTTGTCGTCCTGCTCTACCTCGTAACTGTCTATCTACACGTCTCGAATCGTGTCTTTCTGTTCCTATAATCGCTAAACCTCCTGCCGCTTTTACTGCATCCGACAGTTTAATATCTGTTCCACGTCCTGCCATATTTGTTGCGATAGTTACCACTCCTGGATTTCCTGCTTGCGCTACAATTTCCGATTCTTTTTTATGCAATTTCGCATTTAACACATTGTGATCAATTTTTCGTATGGATAGCATTTTGGATAGTAATTCGGATATTTCTACGGAAGTTGTTCCAACTAGTATTGGTCTGTTTTGACTTACTATCTTAACAATATCGTCGATTACTGCATTGTATTTTTCTCGTTTTGTTTTGTAAATTAAATCTTCTTTATCTTTACGAATTAGTGGCATATTTGTTGGGATTTCTATCACATCTAATTTATAGATTTCCCAAAACTCTCCTGCTTCTGTAACTGCTGTACCTGTCATTCCAGAAAGTTTTTTATACATTCTAAAATAATTTTGTAATGTTACTGTTGCAAATGTTTGTGTTGCGTCTTCAATTGTTACATTTTCTTTTGCTTCTAATGCTTGATGTAATCCATCGGAATAACGCCGACCATCCATGATACGTCCTGTTTGTTCATCTACAATTTTCACTTTGCCATCCATAAGTACATATTCTACATCTATTTCAAATAATGTATATGCTTTTAATAGTTGGTTCATTGTATGAATTCGTTCGCTCTTTACACTAAACTCTCTATATAAATTATCTTTTGCTTTTGCTCTCTCTTCTGGTGTTTTTTCGCTTTTTTCAATTTCTGCAACCAATAAACTAATATCTGGTAATACAAAGAAATTCTCTTCATTACTTTTTGCTGAAAGATGTGCTATTCCTTTATCTGTCAAGTTTATAGAATTGTTTTTCTCATCGATTGAAAAATACAATTCTTCATCTATCTTTGGCATCTCTCGATTATTATCTTGCATAAAAAACTTTTCTGTTTTTTGCAATAATTGTTTGATTCCTTCTTGGGATAAATATTTTATTAATGCTTTATTTTTTGGCAATCCTCTAAATACTCTAAAGAGTTTAAATCCTCCATCTTTCGTATTTCCATCTGCTATTAATTTCTTTGCTTCTGCCAATAAGCCTACTAAGTATTTTTTCTGAAGGTTTACTAATTCGCTTACAGTTGGTTTTAATTCATTAAACTCATGAATATCTCCTTTTGGTACTGCTCCAGAAATAATCAATGGTGTTCTTGCATCGTCTACTAAAACCGAATCTACCTCATCTATAATGGTATAATTATGTAATCTTTGCACCAAATCTTTTGGAGAATTAGACATATTATCTCGTAAGTAGTCAAATCCAAATTCATTATTTGTTCCGTAGGTAATATCTGCATTGTATGCTTTTCGACGTGCATCGGAGTTTGGCTGATGAAAATCGATACAATCTACTGATAATCCATGAAATTGAAATATTGGTCCCATCCATGCGGAATCTCGTTTTGCTAAATAGTCATTTACCGTTACTACATGTACTCCTTTTCCTGTTAAGGCATTTAAATAAACTGGCAAGGTAGATACTAGTGTTTTTCCTTCTCCTGTCATCATCTCTGCAATCTTTCCACTGTGTAAAACTGACCCTCCAATAAGTTGCACATCGTAGTGAATCATATTCCACGTTACTGGTGTTCCTGCTGCATCCCAAGAATTTTTCCATACGGCTTTTTCGTCTCCATCTAAAGTCACAAAATCTTTTGTAGCACTCAGCTCTCTATCAAATGGTGTTGCTTTTACTACATTTTCTTCATTATTAGTAAACCTTTTTGCTGTTTCTTTCATTACTGCAAAGGCCTCTGCTTCTATTTCTTTCAAAACTTCTTCGGATGCTTTGTATGCTTCTTCATTTAAGGCATCTATTTCGGTATATATTTCTTCTTTTCTATCAATATTTGCTGTATCTACTTCTTTTTTTAATGCATCTATTTGATCTTGATATTGTTTTGTTGCTTCTTTTATTTTAGACTTAAATGTTGTTGTCTTTGCCCTTAATTCGTCTATGGATAGTGATCCCATTTCTGCATCAAATACATGTACTTTATTCACAAATGGTTGTAATTCTTTTAAATCTTTTTTCTTTTTATCTCCTACAAAGGCTTTTATTATTGAATTTATAAAACTCATAGTTTTGTTATTATTAATGTTTCCTAAAAATTTATTTTAAGGATTGGTTTGTTTTAATTTATTGTATATAAAAAAATAGCTATACAAATGTACGAATTTAGAAAATGACTTAAAACTTCTTTAAACAAAAAAAAGTCTCGTTGGAGACTTTTTGTGTTTTGAATGTTTTTTAATATTCATCTTCGTTCCAAAGAAAATCTTCTTCTGTTGGATAATCTGGCCAAATATCTTGAATGATTTCATACGAATCTCCTTCGTCTTCTATAGATTGTAAATTTTCTACAACTTCTAGAGGTGCTCCAGTTCGGATAGCGTAATCTATCAATTCATCTTTTGTAGCAGGCCAAGGCGCATCGCTTAAATAAGATGCTAATTCTAATGTCCAATACATAATTGAGGGTGTTTTTATATTTTGCAAAAGTAATTTTTTAGTTGGAATATACAAATTTTTGCAAAGGTATTTTTTTATTTGAAAGAACTTTCAATCTATTACTCGTGAGTTACTCTGTCTTTTTGGGTATCCAAGGAACTTCTGTAACTCGGTTGTCTATGGTCAATTTTCGTGCCAATACAAATAGATAATCTGATAATCTATTTAAATAGGATATTGTTATGGTATTAATTTCTTCTTCTTCGGTTAAATTTACTACGATACGCTCTGCTCTACGGCAAACACACCTTGTTATATGACAAAATGACACTGTTGTATGTCCTCCTGGCAAAACAAAATTTGTCATTACGGGTAATTCTTCATTCATTTTATCGATTTCTTTTTCTAAAAAATTAATATCTTCTTTTGTTATTTTCGGTATATTTAGTCTTTCTTTTCCATTTTTTAATTTCTCTTTATCTTTTGGAGTTGCTAACATAGCTCCTAATGTAAATAGTTCGTTTTGTACTTTTACCAATACTGCAAAGGTCTTTTTATCTATTTTTTGATCTCGTATTAATCCTATGTATGAATTTAGTTCGTCTACGGTTCCATAAGCTTCGATTCTTAAATTGTATTTTGGAACTCTTGTTCCTCCAAAAAGAGATGTTTTTCCTTTGTCTCCTGTTTTTGTGTATATTTTCATTCTTTTTATTTTATCTCGTATTTTTCGTAACTCGTTATTCTATTATTTTTCTCGGGAGTTTATTCTTTCTTTTTTGATGTAAAAAAATCTTTTTTATTTCTAATATTTCCTTCTGTAATTGTAATTTCTTTTGAAATAACACAAGCTATGTTCTTTTAGTTTTTTCTCTGTTAGTTTTTTTTCTGTTCTCCTTATACTATATTTTAAAAATTGTAATATTATATATAATTCTAAAATCATTTTTCTTTTAATTTAATTATATTCTAATTATAAAATGCTCTTTTTCTTGTTGTTCTTTTCTAAAGAATACAATTCCCCAATTAAACGTATCTAAAGTTAATTTTACTTTTTCATGATTTTTAATGTATTCCCATGCTTCGGTCATTTCTTTACTCCAATGTATATCGTCAAAAATAAAAATACTATCATTATGTATGGTTTGTAAACATTGTTCAAAATAAGTAATTGTTGGTTCTTTTTGATGATTTCCATCAAAGTACACCAAATCGTATTTTTGATTTTCTAATACTTTTGGTAAGGTATCTCCAAACTCTCCAATTTTAAAGTCTATTTTATTTTTAACATATTTATGTAATTCATTTTGAGGTATTTTTACCGTTTCCGAACATCCTTCTAAGGTTATTATTTTTGCTTTTTTATTTCCAAGCGCCAAAGCTAAAGTACTCATTCCAAGCGAAGTTCCTATTTCTAAAATGGCATTTACATTAAAATATTTTACCATTCTAATTAATATTTTTGCTCTTTTGATAGAAATTCCTGCATTTTTTGCAATATCGGAAACACGTCGTTCGTTATTTTTAAAAATTCGCGAACCTGCACCATAATCCGTTACGTGAATTCTATTTTTATTCTTTTTTAAAAAAAAATTATATGTTTTAATTATGTCGCTTTTTTCTGCTTTCGTTTTTGCATTAAAACAGCTTGTTAAGCATTTAAAAACAAAGGGAGAATGTACTCCAAATTTTGTTGTAGATTGTTTCAAAAAAGACAAATAGCTTTTTATTTGGTAAAACATTTAATTTCTTTTACGCGAAAATAAACGAATTTTTATTGAAATTCATCATTTAAAATTATATTTGCACTTCATAATAATATATATATGAAAAAGATTATCGTTTTTATTGGTATTGGTCTTTTATTTACTTCTTGCATCCCTACAAAAGACCTAACTTACTTTCAAGGAGAACCAAAAAATAAAACTACCATACATTCATTACAGAATAAACCTTATAAATTACAGGTTAACGACATTGTTGACATTCAAATTAAAGCTACAAATGAAAACTTAGTTGCTCTCTTTAAAGTTGTTGAAACATCAAGTGCAACAGTAATTACTCCTGAAAAAATTTATTTCAGTTCCTATTCTGTCGATAAAAATGGTATGATTCGAATCCCATATCTTGGCGAATTAAACGTTTTAGGTTATACTGAAAAAGAAGTTCGTTTAAAAATTGAAACAGAATTGGCAAAGATTTTTAAAAATATGAATGACCTTTTTGTTACGGTTAAATTGGCTGGAATACGTTATACTGTTATTGGTGAAGTAAAAAAACCAGGAACTTCTGTCTTATTTCAAAATCAAGTAAATATTATTGAAGCTATTGCAAATGCTGGTGATATTACATTAACTGGTAACAGACATAATATTAAAATAATTCGAAATAATGTAGATGGTGTAAAAAAATATACGCTCGATTTAACTAATTTTGATTTTATGCATAGCGAAGCCTATTATATTCAACCAAACGATATTATTTATATTGAACCTTTAAAAGAAAAGTCTTGGGGAACTGGCGATACTGGCGCAAAAACATTCTCTACTATTGTAGCTGCATTATCTTTAATTACAACAACAATCTTACTTATTAAAAATTTATAACTTGTAATGGAAAAGTTTAATGCAAATAACGTACAACCAGATTTTAATGTTATCGACATTAAAGCCTATATTTTTAAAATTCTTTCGTATTGGAAGTTATTTATTGTTAGTACTATAATTGCTTTTCTTATCGCTTATTTTTATACCAAACGCAAAGAAAAAATTTATAAATTACAAACCATAATAACGGTAAAAGAAGAACAAAACCCTTTATTTTCTTCTAGTACAAATATTATGTTTAATTGGGGAGGCGCAAGCGATGAAGTAGAAACCATTATTACCATTTTAGAATCTAGAAAACACAATGAGAAAGTTGTAACTAAATTAAACCTATTTGTAAATTATCTTAAAGAAGGAAAATATAGGCTAAATGACATTTATGGCGAAAATCCATTTATTATTACGCTAGACACAAATTACGCACAACTAATTAATAAACCTTTAAAATTAGAATTCTTAGAAGACAATAAAGTAAATATTCGTTTTAAAAATAACGACGATGATGTCCTAACTCTTTTAAATTATTCGAGTTTAGAAAAAAAACGCATATCAAATTTAGACATTAACTATTCGCAGATTTTTGATATTCACAGAGAAATTAAAAGCGACTATTTTAAATTTAAACTAGAAAAAAACAACCAACTAACCAAACTTGCAGGAAAAACATATTATATAAATTTAACCGATTTTAATAGTACCGTAAAAAAATACAAAAATGTTATTGTAAAAAACCTTAAAAAAGGTACTTCTATCATTTCGTTAGACTTTGTTGATAATAATAAAAAAAAGATTGAAGCCTATTTGAATGCATCGATTCAGACTTTAAATGAAGATCAAAAAAGTCAAAAAATTCAATACGCAGTTAAAACAAAAAAATATATTGATACATTATTTAAACTATCTGCAAAAAATTTAAAAGGTATTGAAAACGATTTAGGCAACTTTAAACAAAAAAATAAAATTTACGATTTAACAGTCGAGGGACAAACCTTATTTGTTAACTTATCGGAATTAGATAAAGAAAAATACCAAATTGAAGATAGGATTAGCTATTACAATAATCTAAAAAAATACATCAATAATTATGAAAATTTAGGGAACATACAAGCTCCTGCTATTATTGCCATTGAAGATCAGAACATTACATATAGTGTAAATGAATTAATAAAACTCTATAAATCAAAAGAAACATTAGAACAAACGGTAAAAGGAGATTACCCAGAATTAAAAAGAATTAATAATGATATCGTAAACACGCGATCTATTTTAATAGAAAACTTAAATTCTTTAAAAAGTGTAATGCAAGTAAAACTGCGTAGTATTCAAAATCAAATATCAAAATCAAATTCTAAATTACGCACTTTACCACGAAAAGAGCAAGGATTAATAAAGTACCAGAGAAATTACAATATAACAGCTACAAATTACGAATATTTAAAGCAAAAGCAATACGAAGCAGGAACAGCAATTGCTGCAAATATTTCAAATATAAAAGTGATTGATACTGCAAAAGATACTGGAGAGGCGGCTATATTTCCCAAACCAATTTTTAATTATCTCGTTGCGATAATGTTAGGCTTATTCTTGCCTCTTTTATACGTTATCATTAAAAATTTCTTGGACAATAAGATACATGATGTCGAAGATTTAGAAAATAATTATAACATACCTGTACTTGGTGTTGTTGGTAAAAACAATGTTAAAAATAATTTATCTGTATTTTTAAAACCAAAATCTACTATTGCAGAATCTTTTAGAGCAATACGATCCAACATTCAATTTTTATTTAAAGAAAATAGTACTAGTGATTCAAAAACAATAGTGGTAACATCCTCAGTAAGTGGAGAAGGAAAAACTTTATGCTCTATAAATATTGCAACGGTTTTCGCTTTAAGTAATAAAAAAACAATCTTATTAGGTTTTGATTTGCGCAAACCAAAAATATTTGAAGATTTTGAACTTACAAATACCATTGGACTAACAAATTATCTAATTGGTCAAAAAAGTATTGATGAAATTACTATTGAAACTAAAATACCTAACTTAAATTTAATGCTTTCTGGACCAGTACCTCCTAACCCATCCGAATTAATACTAAATAAAAAAACAGCAGAATTACTAGCTTACGTTAAAGAAAATTACGATTATATCATTATAGATACTCCTCCAATTGGCTTGGTTGCCGATGCGCTAGAGTTATTTAAATATGCAGATGCTAATATCTATGTCGTTCGACAAGGATATACACAAAAAGGAATGCCAAAAATGATTGATGATAAATATAAAAATGGAGATATTAAAAATATTAGCTATATTTTAAATGACTTTACTGTAAAAAATAAATATGGATATGGCTACGGTTATGGCTATGGTTACGGTTATGGGAATTATGCTAACGGCTATCATCAAAATGACGAAAAGAAATCGTTTTTTAGAAAATTATTCAATCGATAAAAATGGAATTAATTAAAAATAGAAAAATAAATTTTGCCGTTATTGGATGTGGTCATATTGGGAAACGACATGCAGAAATGATTAGCCGAAATTCGAATTGTAATCTTGTAGCATTAGTCGATATTAAACCTAAAGAGCAATTAAATATGGAACAATATCAAGTTCCATTTTTTGAATCTATCGAGCAATTATTACAAAGTGATGTGGAAACGGATGTTATTACCATAGCAACTCCTAACGGTTTTCATGCAACGCATGCCATTTTAGCATTAGAACATAAAAACCATGTTGTTATTGAAAAACCAATGGCATTAAATAAATCGGATGCTGAAGAAATTATTTTTAAGGCATTACAGGTTTCAAAACAAGTATTTACGGTAATGCAAAACAGATACTCGCCACCATCTATATGGATTAAAGACCTTGTAGATAATGGTACTCTAGGAGAAATTTATTCCGTTCATGTAAATAGTTTTTGGAATAGAGACGAACGATACTATACAGCAGATAGTTGGCATGGAGATAAAAAATTAGATGGAGGAACACTATTTACACAGTTTTCTCATTTTATCGATATTATGTATTGGCTTTTTGGAGACATAAAAAATATTCAATCTATAATGAAAGATTTTAAACATCAAAAGATGACCGATTTTGAAGATGCTGGCATTGTAAACTTTGAATTTGTAAAAGGAGGTATTGGAAACTTTAACTTTTCAACGACATTATACCATAAAAATATGGAGAGTTCGATGACAATTATCGCAGAAAATGGTGCTGTAAAAATTGGTGGACAATACATGAACGAAGTAGAATATTGCCATATAAAAGAGTATGAAATGCCAGAACTAAAACCAACGAATCCAGGAAATGATTATGGAGCATATAAAGGATCCGCACAAAATCATCATTTTGTTTTTGAAAATGTCGTAGATGTATTACAAGGTAAAAAATCTATTAAAACAAATGCGCTCGAAGGATTAAAAATAGTCGATATCATCGAAAGAATCTATGCAAGTAATCGATAGTTTTTTGACTCTATCGCTTCGTAAGAATAAATTAAGTAAATAATATTCTAACAAAAAAACAACATATAATAAAACGGCTCTTTGACCTATTTTTTTCAATATTAGGAATAATAATGTTCACAATACCAATTTTAGTTTTAGCAGTAATCGCATCGTTTTCAACAAAAAAAAACGGAATCTACAAACAAGAAAGAATCGGTCAAAACGGAATTGTTTTTACTATCTTTAAAATTAGAAGTATGCTTCTAACAGATGCCACAAATTACATCACGATAAAAAACGATACAAGAATAACTAAATTTGGATCTTTTATTAGAAAATACCATCTAGACGAATTACCACAAATATACAATGTGTTTTTAGGAACTATGAGTATTGTTGGTCCTAGACCAGATGTAAAAGGATATGCAGATGTATTACAAGGAGAAGATAAGATTATTTTAAGCATAAAACCAGGAATTACAGGTCCTGCAACATTACATTTTAAAAATGAAGAAGCTATTTTAGCAGAACAAAAAGATCCCCAAAAGTATAACGATGAAGTACTTTGGAAAAAAAAAATAGAATTAAACAAAGAGTACATAAAAAATTGGTCGCTTAAAAATGACCTAAAATATATTTTAAAAACATTATTTTAATGAAGGATATTAAAATTGCAATTATAGGTTTAGGTTATGTTGGTTTACCATTGGCAGTAGAATTTGCTAAAAAATACAAAACAATTGGATTCGATATTAATCCAAATAGAATTAAGCAATTAAGAAATAATACCGACAATACGCTTGAAACCACAAAAACACAGCTTCAAAATGTAAATTGCAAATCGCTAAAAACCCTACAATCTACAAATAACGGGCTTTGGGTTACTACAAATAAAGAAGAACTAAAAAACTGTAATTTTTATATTGTAACAGTACCAACACCAGTTGATAAAAATAACAAACCAGACTTAACACCACTTTTTAAAGCAAGTGAAACCGTTGGAAGCATTCTAAAAAAAGGCGATATAGTAGTATACGAATCCACCGTTTTTCCAGGAGCAACAGAAGAAGAATGTGTGCCTATTTTAGAAAAAACATCCAAACTAAAATTTAATGTAGACTTTTATGTCGGTTATTCTCCAGAAAGAATAAATCCAGGAGATAAAGAACGTACCGTAACTAAAATATTAAAAGTAACCTCAGGCTCCACTCCAGAAATAGGCAAAAAGATCGATGCAGTCTACAAATCAATTATAACAGCAGGAACGTACCTTGCCCCTTCTATAAAAGTTGCCGAAGCAGCAAAAGTTATCGAAAATTCACAACGAGATATAAATATTGCTTTTGTAAATGAATTATCCAAAATATTCAAACTAATGGATATAGATACCAATGAAGTACTAGAAGCTGCTGGAACCAAATGGAATTTTTTACCATTTAAACCAGGATTGGTTGGTGGACATTGTATTGGAGTAGATCCATATTATTTAGCACAAAAAGCTATAAAATTAGGTTATAATCCTGAAATAATACTTGCAGGAAGACGTTTAAACGATAGTATGGGAGGATTTGTTGCACAAGAAACGGTAAAACTCATGATAAATAAAAATATTCCTGTAAAAGATGCCAATGCATTAGTACTTGGAATTACATTTAAAGAAAACTGTCCAGACATACGAAACTCAAGAGCAATTGATGTTATTAATGAATTAAAATCATTTAAACTAAATGTAGATGTATACGATCCTTGGGCAACAGTTTCTGCAGTAAAACACGAATACGATATCCAATTAGTTTCTGACTTTTCGGATATAAATAAAAAATACCAAGCTATTGTTATTGTCGTAGCGCATGAAGAATTTAAAGCGTTAAACTTGTCTAGTATCTTAGCAGAAAAACACGTTTTATATGACGTAAAAGCAATGCTACCGAAAGAAAAATCGGACATGCGATTGTAGTGTAGGTTTAATAATAAATGAATCGTAATTTTTGATTTTAAGAATACGTCTTATCGAATAATTTTTCGTAGAGACAGCGAAGGAAAATTGTATTGAGACAATAATAGATTAAGTAAGGAATAATTTTATACTAATACTTTGCATCCCGAAACTTCGGGATTGCGTGAAACTAGTAACACATTTATAGAAATAAAAAAAATGAGTACATCAAAAAACATACTAATTACAGGAGGAGCAGGATTTATAGGTTCACATCTAGTACGTTTATTCGTAAAAAAATATGCTAATTATCATATTTACAATCTCGATAAATTAACCTATGCAGGTAACCTAGAAAACATTCGAGATATAGAAAATTACGACAATTACACCTTTATTAAAGGAGATATAGTTGATAAAGAGTTTATTCAAAAAATATTTAAAGAGAAGAAAATAAATGCCGTAATACATCTTGCTGCAGAATCGCATGTAGATCGTTCTATAAGCAATCCGTTAGAATTTGTAATGACAAATGTAATAGGAACCGTAAATTTATTACAAGCAGCAAATCAAAATTGGAACGAAGAATCGGACAATTTATTTTACCATGTATCTACAGACGAAGTATATGGCTCCTTACAAGATACAGGGAAATTTACCGAGCAAACCGCTTATGACCCACATAGTCCCTACTCCGCAGCAAAAGCAAGTTCCGATCATTTTGTAAGAGCATATTACGATACGTATAAGCTACCAATAATAATATCGAACTGTTCAAATAATTATGGACCAAATCAATTTCCAGAAAAGTTAATACCATTATTTATAAATAACATAAAACAAAAAAAAAGTCTTCCAGTTTATGGAAATGGAAAAAACGTGAGAGATTGGTTGTATGTAGAAGATCATGTTGCGGCAATCGACTTACTATTCCACAAAGGAAAATTAGGCGAAACCTATAATATTGGAGGAAATAATGAGTTGACAAATATTGATTTAATTTACACCCTTTGCGAATTGGTAGACAAAAAGTTAAATCAGAAAAAAGGAACGTCTAAGCAACTAATTACATACGTAAAAGACAGAGCAGGACACGATTTACGATATGCTATAGACATTTCAAAAATAAATAATGCCTTTGGTTGGAAGCCATCATTAGATTTTTCTGCAGGTTTAGAAAAAACCATCGACTGGTATTTATCTAATGAAAAATGGCTTAAAAATGTCACTTCAGGAGCATACCAAGATTATTAATATAAAGAGTCGTATAAAAAATAAGAGCAATTCCACATTAAAAAAATACAATTAATTACATAAAATCAAATTAATTTTGTATTTTGGTTGCCTTATTATTTTAGGAATAAAAGAAAATTTATGATAACAGCAAAATTAGAAATCGAAGATAAAGTTTTTACCATCTTAAATTTTAACTTTAGTTTTGAACAGAAATCAAGTTTTAACGGATATCCATCATCAACACCAACAGGAGGCGTTTTTAAAATTGTGGTAGAATCTACAAAAGAAAAACTGTTTTTTGAATGGATGTCAAACGAAAATAGCATGAAAAATGCTAAGATTATTATTTCTCCCTCTTCATTAATGGGAAAAAGTAGAACTATTGAACTCATGGATGGTTATTTAGTTAATTATTACGAAGAATTTGATGGCGTAAATAATAGACCAATGGCAACATATATAGAATTATCGCCTGCAATTATGTTAGAAAATGGTGTGAAAATTTTTGAAAAATATTGGAAGGTTTCCGATTTAAGCAATACTGCTGCACCAACAAAAACAGAAGAAACCACAATTAAAACCACTGCAAAATTAGGATAGTATGAATTTTACACCCTTAGGAATAGGAAATGAAGAGTTAGGTAAAATGAAATTTACCATAGGTATTCACAATAAAGATGCAAAAGAACGTGTTGTACAAATTAGAGATGGTTCAAATCTTATTTATGAAGAACGAATTAAAGACCCTAATCTACTAACACAAGGAGAACATGATTGGTATTGGGATGGTTTTGATAATAATGGCATCTTAGATACTAAAAAATTAACCGAAGCAAAAGGGCTCAATTTACTTACTAAAGTTTGGTATGGTACCGATGAAGATGAGTTTGATACTCTTAAATTTAAAATGAAATACAAAAAGGTAGATTGGGTTGACCTTAAAATAAATAAAAATACCAAACGTGTTGATGTAACTTTACGTGTGGATTTAAAGGATGGTGGAACAAAAGGAGTGAAATGTAGAAAAGATACCAATTCTATAATTGAAGAAGAGAAATGTCCTTGGGATAAAATTCCAAAAGAAGCTATTAAATATTTTCTCAATGAACCATTAAAGTCAAGAACAAAGGGATTTGAAGATTTAAAAAAATTAGCTTTGGATGGGATAAGTGAACATTGGAGTAGAAAAGGCGAGCGATTTGTGATGATTAATGAAGAAAAATATGAGGTTTCTGTCAACACAATAGATGTGAAGAAAAATACAATGGATGATGTGAATCTGACCTTTAATACAAATAGAAAATCTTTAGGTTCTAGTAACCCCGGTACTATAGATGGTCTTATTTCGCTTGTTGCCAATATATTTGTTCCTGAACGTGTTTCATATAATGTAGGGTATATTAAATATGATGTTGATTTTCCTGATCCTTTAAAAGGATGGAGATATATAGATGAATGGATAGCAATTAGCACTTTTAAATATACATCTGCACATGAAATTGGACATACAATTTTAAAAGCTTATGGAGGAACTGTTCATTCATATAAACATGAAAAAAGTTCAACTTTAATAACACAAAGTGTACTCCCTGTTAAAAAGGGAGGTTTTGATTATCCAGATAAAGGAGATGTTGATGTAATGAAATATTATAATCACGAAAGAAATGATTACGCTAGAGTTTTTGCAACCGAAGAAAATGTACTAGGATTATTATCACTTTCTAAACTTTCAGTAGAAGAATGAAAACATTTATATATATACTTATTTCTTTATTTACATTTACTTCTTGTTCTCATAAAACATACGTAATTAGAAATAGCATTCATGGTGCACTAATAGATAATCACACTAAAAAACCAATAAATGATGCAGAAGTGAATTTTATTAATTATCCAAAAAATAATCTTATAATCTTATCCTATAAAGACTCCACTTTAACCAATACCAAAGGAATATTCCATTTTTCAGAAAGAACAATCAAAATAGTAAAAAGAATAGGAACAGGTCGAACGAAATTATTGCCTACAGCAGAAATGATTTGTATAAAAAAAAAGGGATATATTTCTGATACAATAAATATTACTAATTACACAAGGATAAAAAATAATGAGATTAGTTTAGATACAATCTACCTAAAGCGAAAATAAATATTTTTTTTTGACTTAAAAAAATATTTTCAAATCTATTTAGCGCATTTTGAAATTTAATTGGTATTATTTCATAATTATTACAACAAATTACAAAAATCATACGAAGCAGTACAAGGATTAATAATTAAATCTTAAATTTGTCGAAATATTTTTTTATGAAAGGCATCATACTTGCAGGAGGTTCTGGAACTCGATTATATCCATTAACAAAAGTAGTTTCAAAGCAATTATTACCCGTTTACGATAAACCAATGATTTATTATCCACTATCGGTATTAATGCTAGCAGGAATTACAGAAATTTTAATCATTTCTACACCTAGCGACTTACCAAATTTTAAAAAATTATTTGGAAATGGGTCACAACTAGGGTTAAAACTGGTTTACAAAGAGCAACCAAGTCCAGACGGATTAGCACAAGCATTTTTAATTGGCGAAGAATTTATTGGCAATGATGATGTGTCCTTAATATTGGGAGATAATATATTCTATGGAGCAGGGTTTCAAAAAACATTAAAAAACGCTATTAAAACAGTAACAGAAAAAAGAGAAGCAGTAATTTTTGGATACGAAGTAAAAGATCCTAATAGATATGGAATAGCAGAAATTAACACAAATGGTAATGTAATAAGTTTAGAAGAGAAACCAGCAATACCAAAAAGTAATTATGCCGTAGTAGGTTTGTATTTTTACACCAATGAAGTAGTGAAAATAGCACAAAATGTAAAACCATCAGAACGAGGAGAACTAGAAATAACAAGTGTAAATCAACATTACTTAAAACAGAATAAATTAAGTATGGAGCTATTAGGTCGTGGTTTTGCATGGTTAGATTCAGGAACACATGAATCCTTAAACGATGCATCCGAATTTATAAAAGCAATAGAGAAAAGAACAGGTTTAAAAGTAGCATGTATTGAAGAAATAGCATGGCGAATGGGTTATATTAAAAGCAATCAATTACTAAAATTAGCAGATGGCTTAGGAAAAAGCTCCTATGCAGATTATTTACGAAATTTGTTGTAAATACTTAACCAAGTAAACCAAAAGGAATAATTAAGAAAAACATGTACAAAACAAAATACCACAACACAGATTTATCTAAATATAGTTTTCTAGTAACGGGAGGTGCAGGATTTATAGGTTCAAATATTGTAGAATACCTCTTAAAATATGGAGCAAAAAAAGTACGTGTTTTAGATAATCTATCGAATGGTTACTATAAAAATATTCAAGAATTCGAAGGCAATTCTGCATTTGAATTTATAGAAGGCGATATTTGTGATTTAGAAACTTGTAAAAATGCAATGCAAGGTATAGACTATGTATCACATCAAGCAGCATTAGGGTCTGTACCGAGATCCATCGACAATCCGATAAAAACAGACCAAGTAAATTCGGGTGGATTCTTAAACATGTTAGTCGCACTTAAAGAATCTAAAACGGTAAAAAGAATGGTATATGCAGCATCTAGTTCTACCTATGGCGACAGTAAAAAATTACCAAAAGAAGAAGCCAATATTGGCAAACCTCTTTCGCCTTACGCCGTAACCAAATTGGTAAACGAATTGTATGCAGATGTGTTTGCAAAAACCTACCAAACTGATACTATTGGATTTAGATATTTTAATATATTTGGACCAAAACAAAGTCCAAATGGAGCCTATGCAGCAGTAATACCATTATTTATGCAAGCAATTAAAGAAAATAAAGCACCAACTATTAATGGAGATGGAGAACAAACAAGAGATTTTACCTATGTAGAAAATGCTGTACAAGCAAATATAAAAGGCCTGTTTGCAGATAAAAAAGCAGGAAACCAAATCTATAACATTGCATGTGGCGATAGAGTAAGCTTAAATACACTATGGAATAGCCTACAAAAAATATCAAATAAAACCATACAAGCCAACTATGGACCAAACCGAATTGGAGATGTACGAGATTCTCTTGCAAATATTTATAAAGCAAACGAATTAATGAATTATAACCCATTATTTGACATCAATAAAGGATTAAATATCACTTTTAAATGGTTTATAAAACAGTAAATCTAACACCCTTTTAATACAAGCATTAGATGCGTATAATTTTTTAGAAATAAGATAAAATATACAAAAGTGCACAGTTTTAACTACATTTGGAATAAATAAAAATTAATCTAAAATAAAAACCTTCCCTTTAGGAAAGTTTAAAATGGGAAAATGAAAAACAACATCACTATAATAGGATCTGGATATGTAGGATTGGTAACAGGAACTTGCTTTGCTGAAATGGGCAATAAGGTAACCTGTGTGGATATAGATGCCACAAAAATTGAAAATCTAAAACAAGGTATTGTTCCCATATACGAACCAGGATTAGAAACTCTGGTTAAAAATAATATTGAAAATCAAACACTAAAATTTACTACAGATTTAAAAACTGTAATAAACCAAACAGATATTGTATTTATTGCTGTTGGTACACCAATGAACGAAGATGGATCAGCGGATCTAAATCATGTACTAACAGTAGCCA